>Ga0268359_12683_pt1 | contig 86165 bp, 84 predicted proteins | sample BioMet11_FD_194416 | JGI IMG/M metagenome (GOLD analysis project Ga0268359, IMG submission 194416) | Sewage microbial communities from Oakland, California, United States - Biofuel 11 (PacBio Assembly) | ecosystem: Engineered > Wastewater > Sewage > Unclassified | place: USA: California | collected...
TCTCTGCGGCTGTTTGCATGATGAGTTCATACTCATCTACGCTTAAGGATGCCAGGTCCAGGATATCCTTGCCTGACAAATTTGCTGCTGCTTTCGCCATTTAAATGCCTCCTTAATTTAGATATAAAAATAAAGCCTTCTCGTCCCAAGACAAGAAGGCTTCTAATGCTTCTATAAATAAGATAAAAGTCCCTTTCTTAGTCTCACAGGACTAGATTAAAGGTTTGCAATATTTAACTGGTATTAGTTTAACACGGTGACCTGTAAAAGTCAACGTAAAAGCTAGATTTTAGCTCATTTCTCCACTTTTCTCACATCAACTTCAAACATCCTGCTCCAAGGCAGGTAGAATTCTACTTTGCCATACTCGTTAGGGTCAAAATATTTGCCGGCAAAGGCAGTCATGTCTTTACGTACTTCGGGCCTCAGCCTGAGCTCTTTGGTCCGGTTTTAAAGAACCATCCACCATTGCTTGGGGTAAATCAAGTCAGCCCGCACGGTTTGACGAACATTAGCCTCATAAGCCCATTCGTCCAAATAACGGGTCTTCATGAGAAAATTCTTGTCAGTTTCATTCAGATATGGTCTTAAGAGGCCCTGACCAATGGCATAGCCCAGGGAATTGCTGCAGGTATTCCAGCCTGCATAGGAGCCTAAGGTCCAAGCTAAGGGAATATTTCTGGCTACAGGTCCAATTCCTGCTCTGGGTGGCATTTTTACTTTAAAAAGCTCAGTTTTAGTAAATAATCCTTTCACCAGCGCATTATCTGAACCATTACCATAGGCAATATCACCTACTCCAACATTCTTGCCTTTTTGGACAAATTGTTCAATCTTATTCAGGAAACGTTCAGTGGCAGGTTTAATAACACCATTATTTAAAGGTCCTGCTGCAGACGGTGTAGGTCCTTTTACAGGGGTATTAACTGCCAGTACTAAATCTGCTCTGTCCGGTTTAGTTACCGGGAAGGCTCCTGCTGCTAAAATATGTTCCCGGAGAGTATTTTTAACAGTGGTATCTTCATAGCTTGGTATGGTGTTTTCGCCCTGGCCTTCTGTATAGAAGGGGTAAACCAGTGGTGTAGTGCCGTGAATCTATTAACAGCGCGATTTAAAAGGATGAGACCTAGCTGATCTGCTCCTACAAAGAAACGGATTTTATAATCCGGCAAATCCTTCATAATGGTATCAATATGACGGGCATCCCGATGAGCGTCAGAATGCACTGCGGTATCGTCCTTGCCTAAAAGAAAAATAATCAAAAGCATTATTCTTCACGCCGGCCAGTAGCTGCTCAGTTACCTTCACATTCTTATTTCTGCGGGTATAAAGGTCAGTTTGAATATCAGCAGGAATAGTTTTAATAAGTTCAGTTAACTCCATGCTTTCTTTTTTAGTTATTTGCTTCATTTCCTGCTTATCTTTTAATTCTCCCATGCGGAAAATCTGAGGTCCCCACTGGGCATAATAAGCAGGTTCTACAGGAGCACTGCTGGCATGAGGAGAACGCATTACTGTATCATAAGCATAAATGCGCAGGCAATCGTATTTTTTCTTAAAATTAAGTAGTCTTTGGGTTCTATCTTCCAACACCTTTGGGTCTAAATTATGAGTTCTGGAAGGCACTAAGCCGCCATAAATCAGGCTATCGGTGGAAATAACGGCATCCGTAGCCAAAAGAGCATTATCCTCCAGCCATTTATACAGCTTATCAGGATCGCCTACTCTATTATAGGAAGCAATATATTCGTCAGGAGGAGTTTCAATATCCCAGCCGGCTGCCTTTAAAGTGTCCACAGTATAGCTGAGACACACCGGTCTATTATCAATAGGAATAAAGAGTATTTTTTCTTTGGCACTAGCTAAGGTAGGTATCATAACCAACCCTAAGGCTAACACAGATAAAGCTTTTTTCAGTTTCATAAACAACACCCCTTCGTGTACTATACAAGTACTGAGCTTGCAGATTATTTCTTTTAGCAATAATAATTATACCATAAAAACAAAGAAGGGGCAGTTCCCTTTGGGAACTGCCCCTTCTTTACTTTAGCACCAAATTTCCTTCATAACATTTTTGTACTCTTCAGTAATGTGTTTGATGATTACATCCAACACGGTGAAAATCATGGCACAGTCAACCTCACCATTTTGGTTCAGCACATAGCTGTCCAGAAATAAGGACCCGTCCTCGGCAAAATAATATTTGAAAATTTTATACTTGCTGTTAATGGAATTAATGTGCTTTAAAAGAGTTAAGGCTTTGTCTTCTTTCAACACACTATTAGCCAGCTTAACTCTGACCATACAGTAAATACTGCTGTCCAAAATTACCAACGTTGGTAGTTGTTGACCATCTACTTCAATAAAGGAACGATAGACAATGGTATTTAGTTCATCATCTTTTACCTTTCTTCTTTAAAACAAGTGATTTTTTTTCTCTGCCAAATATTTTTTAAAAGTTTCTGCTTTCTTATTCAAGTCTATACACTCCTTTTATTTTGTTAGTAGCTTTTACTTATTATATTATCTTGATTTCAGCACTAGGTGCTTGTTTTACAGAAGAATTAACAATATTATCGTTTAGTTCATATAAATAGTTTCTTCTGAAATAAGGGATATCGGGAGCAAATCTATCACGATAGGAATTTTGCGCTTTGCTATCCAGCAAGAAGCTGAGTAAATCTTCGCCGGTATAACGTTGATCAAAAACATAATTGTAATTAGTCAGATGAAGCAAAGCACCATTACTAATTTGTTGACGTCCGTCCTTGCCAAAGAACAGATACATCCAATTGCCTGGGTAATTAGTATCATGCCAGCCTGTTAAATCAAGCTTAGGATTGGTTGCTGCTACATTATTCCAGTAAATGGAGGTGCTGCTATTATGAACAGGTGCAACACCATACACGGATGTAGTCATGCCCTTATTGGTAAACAAGGCTTTATTATTTACTACCAGCTTATTAATAAAGAACTTGCCTTCCTTCACATCAACATTACCGCTGTTAAGCCATAATTGGTTGAACTCAATGCCCCTATTTACCTTGCTGAAGTTCATGGTCAGATTATCAATAGGTTCATTAGGATCTGCACTGTCAACAGACATGAGAAGTAAATTATCCTTGCCGGGACGTTGTTGAATATCATCTAAGCCAATTCTATTGCTGCTAACAATAACCTGAGAACCGGCTACGGTTTCATTTACATGAAGATTATTGTCCATATCCTTGGTTTGCAATACCACAATATCACCATTAATCTTGAATATCTTCACATCACCACTTTGAGACCCGACAGAAGCTTTGTTTTGGGCAAACACTTCGTACAAGTCCACATCACCCTGTTGCGTGAATATATCCACAGAACCATTGATAGACTGCAGCTTACCACCTGCTACAGTTCCGTCAGGCTGAGTTGTACGTCCTGCTGTAATATTGCCTTTACCTACCTGAATGTTAAGAACACCGGTTCCATTTACAGTAATATCGCTATTGTAAGTTACATTGCCATTATTGGTAATGATATTAATGTCGCCGGTATTACCTGCTGTGACAGTAAGCACTGCACCGTTTAAGTTAATAGCTCCTTGACTAGCATCAGTTTCATTATTGGTCTGTAAATTAATGCTACCTTGCTGAGCAGTAATCGTTCCATCTACAGTCAAACTGCCATTATTGGTATTGGCATTAATATTGTTGCCCGCCAAGATATTACCTTGGGTATGGATTACTCCATCGCCTCCGGCTGTTAAATTAGCATTGCCTTGCTGAGCCGTCACGTTACCGGCTACATTCAGGTTACCATTATTAGTGGTAACGTTAACATCTTTGCCTGCCAAAACATCACCTTGGGTTTGAATTACTCCATCCCCTCCGGCCTGCAAATTAGCATTGCCTTGCTGTGCAGTTACGCTACCATCCACATTCAGGTTGCCGTTGTTAGTAGTAACATTGACATTATTGCCTGCCAAAACATCACCTTGGGTTTGAATTGCTCCATCCCCTCCGGCCTGCAAATTAGCATTGCCTTGTTGTGCAGTTACGCTACCATCCACATTCAGGTTGCCATTGTTAGTAGTAATATTGACATTATTGCCTGCCAAAACAGCACCCTGAGTATGAAGTACTCCATTACCACCTGCACTTAGAATAGCATTGCCCTGTTGTGCAGTTACGCTACCATCCACATTCAGGTTGCCGTTGTTAGTAGTAACATTAACATCTTTGCCTGCCAAAACATCACCTTGGGTTTGAATTGCTCCATCCCCTCCGGCCTGCAAATTAGCATTGCCTTGTTGTGCAGTTACGCTACCATCCACATTCAGGTTGCCATTGTTAGTAGTAATATTGACATTATTGCCTGCCAAAACAGCACCCTGAGTATGAAGTACTCCATTACCACCTGCACTTAGAATAGCATTGCCCTGCTGAGCCGTCACGCTACCATCCACATTCAGATTGCCATTGTTAGTAGTAGCATTAACATCTTTGCCTGCCAAAATATCACCTTGCGTATGGAGTGTTCCACTACCACCTGCACTTAGAATAGCATTGCCCTGCTGAGCCGTCACGCTACCAACTACTTCCAAATTACCTAGTTCAGTAGTCAGGTTAGCATTTTGTCCTGCCTGTACAGCTTGGTTAACAGTCAGATTGTTTTGTGCCAGCAACTTAGCATCTTGACCTGCGGTAACAGTACTATTAGCAACAACATTACCTGCCTTGGTACTAATATTCACATTACCATTAGTTCCTTCCACAGCTCCGCTAATATTTACATCACCATTATCTGTAGTTGCAGTTACGTTCTGAGCTGCAGTTAATTTATCAGCAACAGTTACAGCCCCGCTCTTAGTTTCCAGATCTATGCTACCGTTTTGAGCAATCATAGGCTTTTGTACTTCGATATTGCCATTACCAGTGGTTGCGGTTACGTTCTGAGCTGCAGTAACAGCATTATCAGTCTTAATATTACCGTTAATTGTAGTAAGACTAATATTACCATCGGTGGCCTTCAAGGTAGCTTCAACATTAATATTACCTGCTTTGGTCACAGTTGCACTGATAGCGCTGCCTTGAATGGTATTGGCTGTTCCCAGGAGAGAAATATCACCGGTAGCAGCAAAGTCTGCTGTTTTCTTGGCTGTTACAGAAGAATTATTAGCAATGCTGCCATTAGTAGCTGTCAAGCTTACACCGCCATTTTGAGAAGTAAGGCTGGCGGTATTTTCAATGCTGCCATTTTTAGTAGTCATGGTCAGATCCTGGCCGGCATCAATAACACCTGTATTGGTAAGATTACCATCTCCGGCAACTAAAGCAACATCTTTGGCTGCCGTAACTTTACCATAATTTTCCACAGTTTCAGCTGCAGTCATATGTACATAACCGTCATCAGCACTTACGTCTTTGTTATTAACAACCTTTCCTGCATCAGACGTCATATCAATGTTGTTACCTTTGCCTGTTACCAGAATGATACGATTGTTAATTACATCACCTGCGGCATGTAGGTCAACGCTTTCAGCGCTAGCTAAAACATCATTGGTATTAAAGGTCAATTTGCCTTCGTCATTAACAGCATTGAGAGTTTTACCGGCTTGCACAACACCATTAACGGTCATGTCATTAACTGCACCACCTACATAGTTATGCAGATCAATAGCTCCGTTACAGCATGATTTAGAGTAATATCCAAATCAGCACTGCCACCATTTACCCAGTACCACATCATTATTAGTATTGGTAAGGTTTACTTTAGCCAACACGTTAGCCTTATTACCAAGATCAATGCCATCTACTGCGGTAGCTTGTAAATCAGCTGCGGTCAGCTGAGCATTAGCCGCTGCAGCATGGTATTGTCATAAGTCTGAGAAATAGCACCAGTCTTAGAATCAAGCACTGTGGTACCGTTAGCATTGGAAACATCACCACGCAAAGTAATGTTACCGGTTACGTTCTTAGTAGAATCGGTTGCGTTAATCTGGCCGACTGTTAAGGAAAGTCCGGTGCCTTTATTATTGATACTGCCCTGTGCACCTACTGTCAAATCCTTTTGAGCTGTCATATCAACGCTGCCACTGGCAGTATTCTTCACTGCGCCCAGCACCTTTACTGTACCGTTATCAGTAACATTAATACCAGCTTTAGCAGTTACAGTATTCAGATACAAACCACCTTGAGGAGTAGCATTAGCAGCTATTTCTGTGCTAACGCCGATAATATTTACGCCCCCCTCTTCTGCACTAATGGTAACGCCATTCTTAGTTCTGTCATCTTCATCGCTAATGTTGCTGTTGAAAATACGTACAGCCGCATCGGTTGTACCTACGCTGCCGGTTTGAGAAACCAGTTGCAGGGTACCATCGTTTTCAGTACGAATATAGCCAAGAGCTTCACCAGCAGTAGCATTAGGATCTATATAGCCTACAATATTTCCCACAGCATTGACGAAGATATTCTTGCCACTGCTCATAGACTTAATCTGCAAGGGATCATTACTAATTTGGTTCAGGTAAATATCATTGACGGCAGTAGCTAGGACAGCACCCTTAGCCTGCTGTGGTCATAGCCTTATCTGCACTACCTAAAGCACCGGCTGCCATCAGGTAAACATCCTGACCGGTGATAGCGGCAGTGGTACCAGTATGAGTGTTGGTAATATCGCCAAGGCTTTGTACCAAAACATTACCAGCTGCCTGGATACCTGCAATATTTACCTGCTTGTGTTCAGCACTGTTAGGATCAGTACTATCTACACGTCCTTGCAGATAAACATTACCGTTGGCTCCTGTAGAGTTAACAGTAATATTGCCTTCTTTAGATTCAATGCCAAGAGCAAGTTTTTCATTAATATAAGCCTTCTTGGCTGTTGCATCCCAGGTTACGGTAGAAGCATCTGCGCCAGCTAAAGTCTTTAGCTCAGTTAGATGATCCGTATCACCTAAAGTAGTTAAGTCAATAGTGGTAATGGTAGAACCATTCAAGCCTGCACTATTTCCTACATTCAAGGTAATATCCTTGCCTATGATGTTAGGTGCCTTGGTGCCGGTATCTACGCCTGCCTTGGGGTTAATTATATTATCCTGAATTGCGTAGAGTAATCCATTAACAGTCCAGCCAGCATTACCTTCTGCACCGTAATCATTTACTAAGTTCAAATCCTTCCACTTTTGAATCAAACGGTCTGTCTCGCCTCTATCAATCTTATCTGCATAAGGCAATGCATCTACAATGCTGCCGGAAGTGGTCAGCGTTACATCACCATTAGAAGAATTGATAGTTCCAATTCTCATATCCCCGGTAGTTTGCTCCAGATTAATATCGCCATAAGCTGTGGCATTAAGGCTGGCAGTCAAGCTGTCTGTCGCTGTAGGTGTCTGTCCGGCAATACCTTCAAAGCCTTGCCGGTCTGACCAATAGTACCATTTGTACTAGACAGGTTAATTCTCTGACCGGTAATAACATCTGTATCATTAGTCTGAATTAAATTACCATCAGCCGTAATCGTAACTACACCTGCACTGGTGGAGCCAACACTTCCTACGGAAACGTCACCCTTGGCTCCATAAGCAGAATGAACATTCAAATTAATATCCTGACCGGCATTTCCGGAAGAGCTGCTAGGCAAGGCCATTAAAGCACCTCTCAAACCAGCCTTAGTAGCTCCTGTTTTAGCCGTTATGGTTAAAAGTTGACCTGTTGTAATATTGTTAAGATCAATAGCACCCTTAGCACTTAAGGTAGCATTAGCACCGTAAAGCGTACCACCGGTTTGCTCAATGCCGCCTGCAGTAGATGTAAGTTTCAAGCCGCCGTAAATGGTATTTGCATTGCCGCTTGTATTGGTAATCTGATAAAGCGCCTTATTACCAATATTATCAGTGAGATTAATATTGCCCTGAGCTTTAACAGATACATAGGACTGGTCAGGAGTAACTCCAAAGAAGTTAATAGCTATAGGTTTGTCTGCCTTTACGCTGCCTACATAGCTTTGAGAAGTACCTGTTATTTCTTGCCATTGGTATTTAGTCCACTGGTGGCAACCAAAAACGCCACTTGTCCAAGAAGCAATCTCCTTAGGACTGGTATAGCTGTGATCAGTCATTATGTTATTGTAGATCACCAGGAAATCAGCAGCCTTTTCAGCATCAGTAAGGCCATAGGAAGTTTTATAAGCAACATATTTAGTTCCAACAAGTGAACCAAACCAAGCAAGTGTTTTCTTTTCAGCTTCACTTAATTTGTAATAGGCATCCGTATAGTAAGGCGTAACACGAACAACATTACTGCCCACAGCTCCTACATATTCACCATTAGGTTTATCTACTTTAGTTGAATCATCATGAGTAGCACTATCATGAGGCATTTGAGCTAATTCTGAATCTGTCAAGTCTGTAAAATTTTTCAGGCTTCTCTTGCCCCACATACCCTTTTCTACCGTCTTCACATAGGTCTCTGTGGTAACACTATCTTGGCCTGTAGTCCAATTGTATCTAATACCTGCTTCCGGAGTATAGCTGGTAATAGACGCACCTGTACCGGTAACAGTACCATCCAAATTCTTATAGGTAGTACCATCTCTGCGAATTTCTGTTACCGTATTTTTGTTAGCATCGGTAATGCTGATAAGGCCTGATATATCATTGACTAGCAGCTTGCCCACCTGCACATCATTGCTTATATTGCTTACTACGTCAATGTCATAAGCACCATCCAGCACCTTAATGGTGCCACCACCTGTACTACTTACTCGTCCCGTCAGATATATCTTGCCACCATTAGCATCAACGTCCGGCAAAACCAACTTGCCGGTAGAAGGATTGTAGTAAACAGGCAGATTATAAATAGTACTATCGGAGCTATCAGTACCACCATTGAGAATTTTGTAAGCATCTCCCGTAGTAACTATAGCATCTGATAAAACCTTGCTGCCACTATTTTCCCAGGCTGTTTGCAACTCAGCAAGACGTTCTGCAACAGTAACTGTCTTGGTCTTCTTGACTTCGTTATAGCCTATCACAATCTTTGTCCTACCACCAAGCCCCCACTTGGTTCTGTACACAGGAACCTTTTCTTTATACTCATAGGTATAGGTATCAGTACTGTCAATATCAACAGCGTACTTAGCATAGCCGCTTTGCAGTGTACCATTGACATTGATATCGGCAGAATTAATATAAATACTATTGCCGGCAATGGTATTACCACCGGTGGCACTAACTGTAGCAGTTGAAGTTTTTACGTCAGTAATACTCTTTGGGTATCATAACCATAGTAGTTATCAAGCTCAGTCTTAGTTTTGTTATACAAGTCTGCGTACTGCGCCTGTACACTACCGCCAATATTGGTAATGCCATCGTGATAGCCTTGACTTACCGAACCGTTAATTGCCGTCAGGGTAATTTTCGCCGCATCAATTCCGGCACTGGTGTAGGCAGTATCTCCTTGAATAATGATATCATCGTGAGCACTTTCTATATTTACTTCACCCTTTAAGCTGTCAATATGGCCATTAATCTCAATGTCGGCCATAGGTGTCATCTCATACGTAGCTACCTTCGTCTTATCAACTGCATAGGTAGTTCCATCAATAGCATAATCCTGAGCACTAATTTTTGCCCCACCATAATTACCCTTAATGTTTATCTTGCCACTGCTTCCTTCTTCCATCTTTACGTCAGTAAGAGTAATATCGGGGTTGACATTTATGGAGGCAATCTGTTGACCAATGGTCTGAGTAGTGCCCGTAGTACTTAAGATATTATCATTATAGATTACCTTGCCGCCGGCTTCACCTACGGTAATATCATTTACCTTTAGATAAAGATTGGTATTGTTAGTAATATTAATTTCCGGTGAACCCTTGGCTTCTAAGGTACCGTTTCCACTTAAATTATCAGTTTGAATATTGATGTTACCACCGGAAGCCACCAAATCAGGCAGGGAAATATAATCTACATTAACCTTACCTACTACCTGCCCAAGCTGTACTATATTGCCATTATCATCATATTTGTTGGAAGTATAGAGATTCATCGAGCGCAGCTTGTCTTCTGTTCTGGCTAATTCCGCTTTATAACCAAGATAAGCCGTGGAAGTCTTGTCATCACTGTAACCATTTATTAATTTCAGCAAATCCTGATAACGTTGATAAAGAGCAGCGCCATAGTTAAAACTGCCTACCGTGAAATCAGCGGCCGTAATATTAGTCAAAGCATCGCCTTGACCATCTGTCAGGCTGATAATTATGCCGTCCTTACCCACGGCACCTTCTTGGCCTTTTACTTTGCGAACAGCTGCCAGGGTTGTGGGATTCAGTACAACTACTTGGTTGTTCTCTCCACCAATAACAATATTCTGTTTGTTTTGGACACCTGCCGTCAATGTACCATCTGTTTTAATAAAATTGTCGGAAGGCAACACTGGTAGATCTCTGTCCCATGTTAGAGCTGGTATAATCACTAGTTCCTTCACTATGTAACCAAGTATATGTAATAGTGGTTTCCCGAATTTTTTCCACACCGCTATCAGCAAACATATTAATGTCTGCTACACTGCTGCCGTTGCTCAGATTGGAAATATTAATCTGGTTCTTTTGTATTATGCTGTTATTCAGCATAGGATCTGCTCCAAAAGCTATGCCGCTATGATTATAGGCCTCTGCTTCACCTACAAATTCCAGCCTGGAAGCCTGCTCCTGTCGCAGTCCTTACCGGCATAAAGATTAAGATCATCCTTGCTGGCTAAGGATCCTTTGTTGAGATTGATGCTGTTATTGCGATTATACTTACTGGTCACATCTGCAGCATTACCGCCCACAGCAGCACCTTGGATATCGGAAGCACCGCCTACAGTCAGATTCATATTATCAGAAGGCTGCCAAGCTCAAAGAGCTATTAGCGGCAGTAGTCTTTAAGCTACTATTGTCGTTTACATTAATCTTATTATTAACCGTAATGGTATTGTCAACATTAATATTTGCTACCGTAGCAGCACCTGCTGCTTTAATAACGCCCTTGGCCACAATATACCGGTAGAACCGGCCTCTAGAATTTGCTCACCGGCACTGGCTAAGGTACTGCCATCCTTCACATTAATTGTAGCTGTCTTGTCAATAGTGTTGTCCAGCGTTGCTCCGGCACCTACAATACCGCCGTACCCGCTGCCTTTCACAGCATATTCCTGAGTATCACCAAAAGTCATGGTATTAACGGCATTAGCTTGCAAGACTTCCCTCTGTGGTTAACTGAGCCTTAGTGAAGTTGATAGTTGTGGAACCTGCCATAGTATTCTTACCTATGGTACCGCTATAGCCAACTACCGTTGCAGTCAAGGCATCTGCCAAAATATTGCTCTTATCGCCTTGCATAGCTGTAACCAGAACATCACCCACCGCCGTAAAATCACCGCTTACATTAACAGTAACGTTGGCAGCCGAATTATTCTTGCTCTCTGCTGCTACAGGGACTATAGGCAACCAAGCCACCGCCGTAGCCCTTGGCTATGGCAGTACTATCCCCTGCACCATTGCCATTGACAGTAAGCGTTTTCAGCTTGGCATCCGACCCTGCCAGGTTAATATTAGACGCAGTAGTATTTTCTGTAAAAGCTAAATTAGTTCCGCTAGCTACTAATGCCACCTACAGTAATACCTTCGACATTCGCATGTAGCTTGGTACCATTATTAGCGGTTACTGCCAAATCAGTTTTGCCTTGCTTGGTAAACTTGTAAGTATTAACTGTTTCTCCGGCATCATTAATAGTCGTATCTATCAGCTCAGCCACTGTAACCGTTTTATAGGTATCTGCACCTATATCAGTACCTTGCAGGTCATCGCTGCCTGTAGCAGGTAGCCGCATTAGCCTGCACTGCTGCTACACCGGAAGCATTAACGCTAAGAGCCTTGGCTTCAGCTGTGTAATCACCATCTTGCGTACCCACCTGAGCGCCAAGATCAGGCTTTATCCACCCAGTAGGTATTACCCAGCGAGCGCATCTCTGCAGAACCTTCTGCCTTGGCAGTTGCTACTGATACACCAATACCGCCTACCAAGGTTGCGGCCACACTATCTTGTACAGCTTTGACCTTGGGATTGTTCTCTGCCAATACATCTACAGTCTTACCCATAATAGTATTGTTGCCATCAGCAAAACCTGTACCACTTGCTTTGGCCAGATTAACTATCACAGCACTATCATCATTAGCTACAGACACCATGCCATAAATGCTAGCTGCTCCCAGTGTTCCTGCCTTTACATCGGCAGTAACAGAATTATTCTTGGTAGCATTAATACTGGTAGTAGAATCGGCAGCCAGATAGGGCTTGCCGCCTGCATCCAGTTCGTAGGTAGTATAAACCGTTCCGGCTGCATCAGTCACTGTACCATCGTCAGCTTCATTCAGATAGGTAACACCATTAGTAATAGTACTGTCAGAAACATTGATAGTATTGGTACTGGTGTTGCTGGCATCGGCTATTAAGGCACCGCCATTAACTGCGCCTGCTGTTACGCCATAAATGTGAACATTAGTGTCAGTTGTATCAGCGGTACTTACCGCAACATTTCCCTGACCTATCAGCTTGCTATTATTAGTAATATCAATCTGGTTGGAACCACTGGTACCTGCCCGACCATAGGCCACGTTGGCATTTACGCCACCAATGGCACCTTGATAGACATTTTGCTTAGTTGTACCACTTTGATTGGAGCTTATCGTAATATTATCAGCTGTTATGGTAGAGCTATCCAGAGTAACACCGCTATTGCGTTTTACATCCAAAACACCTACAGAAACACTCACTCCCACTACGGAGAAGTTGCCTTGATATACTTCAATATCAGCATCTGTATTAGCATTAGCATTAAGCACTGCCTCGCTACCGATTAAAGCTGAGCCATTCTTTACTTCCACCTTAACGCCTTGAGCAGTAGTGCTACCACCTAATTTACCACTTACTCCTGACTTAGTAGAATCAGCAGTTAAGCCGCTATTAATAGAAGCCTTTCCGGAATTATTTCCAATATCCGTCCACATAGTACCGGTATCAGTGGTGGTATTTCCTTCTTCTGTATATAAACTACCCAGAGAATTGATAGCACCGGTTTGTGTGCCGGAGTTACCTACGGCACCGGCGGTAGAATCGCTGGTTACCAGGTTGCTTTGTTTTTCAGCAGAAGTGTTCACATAACCACTTGTACCCAGATATTGAGACATATCCAGCTCTACTAATTTCTTATCATCTTTATCCTTATAACCAGCATAATCAATCAGGGTATCTACCTTGCTACCAATACTGGTTATCATCACATTGGTACCCAAGCCCACGCCGCTAATAGCACCTGCTGCAACCGTATTGGGTAACATCCCGGTCTTCATTGGCTAACAAATTAATACTATTGGCATAAATTCGGCTATTATCCACACCGGTTACCACTGAGGTATCTACTGTAGTAACACCAATACCTATGGCAGCAGCACCTAGTCCACCTGCACCTGTGGCCGTAGCAAATTTGGTAGATAAGGAATTATTAGCACTGGCCGTAAAGGAAGCAGCCTGCTTATCCGCTGTACCCACCGTACTGTTTTGTATGGTAGTCATTACCATATTGTCCATGTTATTAACAGTAATACTACCGCTAGCTCCTGCACCTATACTTATAGCCGCTGCTGCATCAGCTACTTCGGTAAGTAGATAAGTATCGTTAAGAGCAGTGACACTATCAACTGCTGTACCATTTTCATTATGCTTAATTATGCTATTTATGACATTAGCACGAGTATCGCTGTCATCATTAACAACACCTATACCCAAGCCAATGGAACCACTGCCGATAGCACCTGATAAAGCTACAGAATTACCGAAGAGCTGTAGCTTATTTCTATGATCAGCATTAACATTTAAGCCATTATTGATACTATCGATATCACTTATCTCAGCCAGAGTAACAGCTGCATTTTGCTCACAGAAATGGTACCTGCAATAGTACCTGAACCATACATACCTCCGGAGGCAGCTACACCAATAGCATTGGTTACTACGTCCTGACGGTCGAAGGCTTGTGCATTAAGCAAGTTGGCATTAACGGTATTTTTCGTAGTACTATTTCCCAAAATCTGAGCCTTGGTACTGCGTTTTAAAATATTGGTATCTGCGGCTGCACCGGCTGCGCCGGCACCCTCCATGCCAATACCTACTGCTGTTACACCCAGATGACTATCTACTTCTGTATTGTCCTTAGCCAATACATTAACATCGGCAGTAGCCGCTGCACCGCTCTTATTCACATCAGAGTTGCTGAGCTTAGCCAGAGTGGACCCTTCCAGGGTATTAACAGATACCGTACCACCACCTGCTACACCTGCTTCGCTAGATAAAGCAGTAACGCCTGTAACATCCACGTTGTCCAATTCATGGTGAGCATCTGCATTGACGATTAAGCCATGCAGAGTATTGGTTGTAGTAGTAAGATTTCTATCATTATCTGTAGCATAGGAAAATACCTCAATACCATTCCCTGTACCCTGAGCTTCTAAAGTAGCACCATCTACCATTGCAGAAGTTTCACCATTGATATTGTTGACAGCCACAGAGAAACCGCCTGCCACATAGCCACTACCTACAGTAGCAGACAAAGCGCCGGTATAATTTTTCAAATGCTCGGTACTGTTAGCTAATACTGCTACATTACCGGTAGCAGCAACATCAACATTAGTAGCTACATCATTACCATTGACATCTTTAATTACTCTCTCTTGCAAAACAGCCTTGGTATTATTGCCAATATTATTGACAGCTACGTTACCGGCCAAGGAACCACCTTGTCCTGTTGTCGCTGCGACACCTATACCTATATCAACAAGCTTGGCAGAAGAAGTTGCTGCCACTTTTAAATCCTGAACTTTATAGGTTCCACCTGTAACCTGTGCCACGGTATCATTGTGGCTCTTGTTCACTGCCACGCCAACACCAATGGCTACGTTACTGGTAGTCCCGGCCAGCACATCTGCACTGGTAGTAATCTTATTCGTTGAATTAGCTTCTACATCTGCCACTACACCGGTCACTGCAGCAGCTTTATTAATACTGGTATTATCCATAGCTGCTGTGGTGCTCTTGGTAGTATCGGCAATAGCAACGCTACCTTCTGCTGCACCACCGGTTTGCCCGCTCTTTAAAGCAATTCCGGCAGCAATAGTCAGAAGATCAGAGTTGTCAGTAGCTTTCACATTAACGTCGGTATTTTCTACCGTAGTTACATCCGCATCATTTAAAGCCGCTCTATTGGCTTGTCCTGTAATAGTATTGTATGCTACAGCACCACCCACAGCAGCACTACCTTGAGTAGCACTGACACTGCCGGCAATAGCCTTCATGATAGTGTTATCAGCACTGGTTACATCAATACCGGCAGCATTAGTAATTTTGCTCTTGCCTGCACCGGTTGTCTCATCATACTTGTCAGCATTCTTTTCTACTACCGCTTCAGTATTATTGGCGCCACTATTCATAGCCATAGAGCCTTGCAAAACTGCACCAGTTTGATTGCTGCTGGCTGCTGCCCCTACTGCAATAGCATAATTCTTGCTATCGTTAGTTGCTTTCACAGTAACTTTGGAGCCTGTTGCAGTATTATTAGCAGCAAGAGTACTGCCCTTTACATAAGCACCGGTTGTATTATTTAGTACATTATCAGCCGTAGTAAGGCCTACCGCCACATTGCCCTTGGTAGCGCTAACTTGCCCTGCCACATCAATAAGCCTGGAAGTACTCTCTGCTTCAACATTAGTTTTATCAGCTGTCAGGGTAGAATCCTCCACGGTAGCTGTGGTAGCAGCATTGAGCTTCTGCACAGAAGCAGAACCGGAGGCAGCTAACCCATTTTGTCCTTTGCTGGCAGCTGCGCCTGCCGCTACACCCACCAGGAGAGTATCAGAATCAGACCTTACTACAATGCCATCTGTACCGGTAGCAGTTATAGAACTACCGTTTTTAATAGCAGAAGTAAAGTTGTTATTTATATTGTTATAAACCACTGCAGCTCCTGCAGTAATAGTACCTTGGCTACCATTGTTTAAAGTCGTACCTACTGCACCGGTAATGATAAGGTTGCCTGCATTATCATTTGCTGTAAAGGTAGTTGCTTTATATGCCTCGTCGCTAGTAGTACCATCGGAACCACCCAGGTTGCTATCCTCTACGCTTACATCAGAACCACCTTTAGTTCCATCATTGGAAGCATTAACGTCAGCCATGGCATCAATACCGGCTACATCAAAGCCTTCACCATCTGTGCCTAAAAGCTCTGACTTATGACTATTGTCAGCTTCACCTACGCTTAGCTTGCCATCAAAGGCCTTCACTTCTAATTGCGTAGCACTGATAGTTGTATCAGCCAATTCAGCATTTACATTATTGGTCAGATTATTGATAGCAGCTGCACCCTGTACACCATTAGAGCTTTGGCCGGAAACAATACCTACGCTAATGGCTGTTCCCACTTGAATTAAGTTAGTAGCCGCATAGTTTTTCACGGTATCCATTTGAGCCAAATTACTGCCCGTTACAAGGGCCTTAACATCATTATTTACATCTAAATAAGATCCGGCTACACCCAGGCCAAGATTAGCTTTAGCATACTGAGCAGTAATGCCGCCTGCTATCTGAATATCCTTGTCATAAGCAATGTTATTTAAAGCAGTGGATGCACCTGTAGTATCGGCAGCCTTGTTAACCTTAGTATTATCAACTACGGCATGAATGGTATTAGTACTATCGTTATAAGAAACAGAGGCACCACCGGCAATACCACTACCGCTAGTTCCACCTGACTGCTTACCCAAAGCTAGTCCTGCCGCCACTAGGGCACCCTTTTTAGTAGCAGTATTATCCACTGCTGCAGCATTATCAATAGCGGTATCTTTAATCTGAGCAACTACGCCGGTTGTAGTCTGGTTATAGGCTACTGCACCTGCCAAGGTTGTGGCAAAACCACTACTGCCTCCTGCGCCACCGCCTTTTTTAACTGCAGCTGCACCACTATAGGCACCTATTATAGAAGCATCGCTAGCCGAAACAGCTACCTGCTTGGTATCTGCTGCAGCATCGGTAGTAACTAAATTAACATTAGCGCCTTCCAAGAGAGCTGCGCTATTGCCACTGATCATGTTTACAGAAGCACTGCCGGAAGCAGCAATATCCAATGGTAAACCAAAACCACCGGTCTTGGTTCCACTCTTTTGGCTCTTGCCTGCGGTAACGCCGGCTACGGTAATGTTGTCAATCAGTCCATTAGTTACAGCGTTAATTGTTACGTCGCCTGCTGTAACACTCCCTGTAGTTAATTTGTTAGCGGTTGTACCCAAATGGGTAGTCAAGTCAGGTCCGCTAGTAGGTGTTTCCGGAGTAGCCGCAATAACAGAGACATCTGTTTTTAAATTTTCAAAGTAAGTTTTCTTACCATCCAGATAAGCTTTCTCTGCAATGTATTCTGCATCTGTTTTATCTAAATATTCCTTGTCTAAAGCAACAAGATCACTTTCTGTCTCAGCAATATACTTATCTGCATTAGCTTTATCCTGAGACTTCATCTCAGCCTGTTCAGTTTGCAGTCTGTTTACCAACAACGTCTTATTAGCCAGCTGGTAATCCATTTGCACTTTTTGGGCCAAAAGGCCTGCTTTGGTTGTTTCATCAGTAGCTGCCTCATAGTCAGCCTGTACTTTATCTATATCACTCTGAGTTAAATTATTAAGAAAGCTAATATTCTTATTAGCATTTTGATAGTCACTATAATTATCCAAATTATAGGTAACAGTACGAGCCGGAGTATTCAGCTTGGTAGCAAGCAAGGTAGAAAGATTGCTTACTTCTGAGGAAGTACGTACTGCACCTTGATCCGTATCAGTAATACCCGCAATGTTATTGATGGCATACTTAACAATGCCTACGGAAGCTCCTACTGCAGATTTCCCGGCACCGGTTTTATCAAAGACAATATTTTGGATATTTGTTTTATTAGTAGCATTAAGATTAATAGCACCATTTTCTGCTACAGCCTTATCATAAGCGGCCTTAGCCTCAGCCTTCTCATCAGCTGTGGCTGTATCTGCTACCGCAAAATCATTAGCATCCACAGCAGCTGCTGTAGCTCTTAGAATGGCTTCATCATCTACTGCTACAATGCTGTCACTTGTACCACTCATATAGGAAGCCATGCCGGTAACACCGGTGGTACCTCCTGTACCGCCGCCAAAGGTAGCAACAATATGTAAAACATCATTGTTGGCGCTAAGGTCTACCGTACGTCCGGTAAGCTCTGCACCTTCACCGACTACCACAATACTATTAACATTTGTTTCATATATGCCTGCATTGCCACCTACAGCAGTATCAGCACCGCCTATAGAACTGGTCTTAGGAATGAACAATTTAACCTTGCCATTAAAGGTAACATCGCTTTGGGTAGCTGTAGCATTGACATCCAAAGTCTTAGCAGCAGTAAGCTGAGTATTCTTGCCTACAACTACCTTGGCATTGTTATTCAAAGTACTTAGGTTAACTGTTCCTGCCACCGCCAGCTTGGCACTTGACCCACTGCCGCCTGTTCCACTACCGCCACCTGTACCAGCGGTAGTCTTACCACCGGTACTGGCAGAAACATAGACGTTGGCATAATTAGCGCCATCAATAAAGGCCATAAGGGATGAAGGAATAGAAACAAGAGCAGTTAAACCATCCAAGTTAGTTTGAATAGTACTTACATTAATAGCATTAGCCAAATTTTGTACATTTTCGAAGAACTCTATAGCTTTTTCGGTAGAACGGTCTTCCATATAGGCAAAGCCATCATCTTGAGAAACTCCTAACAATTTCGTTACCGCATCAATTACAGCTTTATCTCCCTGATAGGCGGACTGAATATCTGTACAGAGCTGTTGGAAGTCTCCCCAGATAGTAGCCGGACGGTCATAGAGGAATTGGCTGTTGGCCTTTATGTTCACATTAGCACCGGATAATTGGGCTTTCTTAGTAGTATCTCCGCCCTCAATTACCACATTGGCACTATTGTCCATATCAGAAACTAATACCGCAGCGCTAATTATAGCCTGATTATTAGTCTTAGTATTAAAGTTATTAGTTGTGCCTGATACGTTAATATAACTACCTGATAAAGTAGTATTGGCATTAACATTAATATCGTTAGGTGCCGTTAGCTTAGCATTCTTAGTCATAGTAACGTTAGAAGCATTAGTTTCATTAATAAGAGCTATGCTGGCACCTGCTGAGAAGAACTCTCCCAGTTTCTCCAAGCCTTCAGGTGCTTTTAAGCCCGCCTTAGTTTTTTTAGTATTCGTACTAAAAGGAGGCGTCCATGTTTTGCTAGCCATCCTGACGCCTCTCTTGCTAAGGCCTACCGCGTTATTAGCAGTAAAGCTATTGCTTACAGAGTTATCAGCATGGATATCAAAAGAATCAGCTGTCAAATTGCTGTCAATAGTAATATCTGCCTTAGTAGCTACATCAGTAATGTTAAGAGCAGTATTTGCCATAGATGTTTCACCTGCACCAACTATGGCAGAGGTAGCATAAGATTGGCCATCAGAATTAGCTTCTACATTTAAATTGCCACCTATAGTCTTGGCAGCACCATCTACCTTAACTGTAGCTGTATTTTGCAAATCAGCTATTACTGCTGCCATATTCAAGAAATTATTAACTTCCTGATTGGTGGTACGAGTAGGAGCGTCAGCTGCAGCAGAAGCTTCTGCATACATAGAGGCTGTGGCATTCATATTAGTGTCACCTGCAGCATCCACCTTGCCTGTTACTACCACATTAGCTTGGTTATTAGCCTCTAGGTAGGTTACACCGGCATTGGGTATAAATTGTCCGGGATCACTTCCTGCAGGAACAGTTTTTCTCTGAGACAGCTTAGTAGCAGCTGCCGCACTGCCGGCACCCACTTCTAAATAAGCATTGGCTTTAATATTTAAAGCATAGTCCCTGTTCTCCGTAGCCGGAATTAACTCAATTCCACCTAAAGAATAACCATTTTCCTGAGTTACAGCATCCTTAATGGTAGACCTGGCTGTAATTACAGCATCAGCACCAATATTTACCAAGGCCTGGTTATCCATAACTACATAGTTAAGATCAGAATCCAAAGGGATAAAGCTCTTTATCATTGTTCCGGCATAATTTGTAAAGTTGCTTAAGGAACCATTAACATACACATTAGAAGCATCGGCAGTGATTGCCACCTGCTCACCGGACACAGCACCATCAATGTTTATTTCAGACACTGTTTTAGCCATGGTTCCTACCAGGTCATCAGCACTGGCAGCTTGTAAATCAGTACCAAAGAAGCCGGCCTGCCCTGAACCTACAGAAGAAATTGTTGTAAGAGAAGCGTTACCTACCGCGTCAATAACTGCCCCCTTCTCTACGGTAAGAGAGGTTTTAACTGTATTAAAACCCTCAGCATTTTTTGCAAAATCTGCAAAGCTTTCATCATTATAGTTAACAGTATTGGCAGCTACTGCCAAAGTAATATCGCCACTACCTGTTTGAGTTGCTACCAAATCACCGCTTAAGCCGGCATCAACAGCCGCTCCGGCATCAGTAATATTAACCAGGCTGGCATAGTCCACCCTAGCCTTGCTGGTTAAGCTGGCAGTAGATTTCACAGTAATATCCTTGCCTGCCAAGAGGTTAATGCCATCTACGGTATTAATCTTACCTTCGATAGTGATAGTGCCTGTTTTATTAAGAGGAATATTGAGCTTTTGGATATTGCCCCAGTTGGCAACTAAAAAGCCCTTTTCCAAACCATCAACATCAATGTTACCATCCTTACCCACTAGCTCAATAGCACCATTAACGCCATTCTCTGCCTTCTGATCTGTCCAACTGGCCAGGCCTGCCTCTACATAAAATTTATTAGTAGGCGTCATCATGGTTAGAGAACCTGCATTAATAACACCGGTAGGTCCTACCGCAATACCTTGGTTACTTAAGAAATAAAGATTGCCGCCAATTTTATTATCTTTTACCGCATTAACTATACCATTAATATCAACCTTGCTTCCTACAACGTTGACCAGGTTATTGGCAGACGTGCCGCCTTCTTTCTGAAAATGCATATTAGCAATTTTACCTGCATCAACCTTAAAGGTTTTAAAGGTATTAAGAGCTACACTGTTGTTACCTGTCCCCAAAACAGCATCAGCATAAATATTTGCCAGCTTTTCATTGGATTTTAAATATTCAGTGCCATTGACTTTTTGAATGGTCCCTGCATCAGCCGCTAAACCTGTAGCTAATGGAGCTATGACAAAACCTACTGTTGCCATAGTCTGGAGAACTTGCTGCGCTAAGGTGTTTTTTCTTTTGCTCAGTTTCATGTGTGTATCCTTCCTCCCCTAAAAAGTGCCATTAACTATAAAATGTATCCTACTACCATCTGCAACCTTTCCATTAACTTCTCTCCGCAAAGGCCAGCCTAACGACAAATTAGCATAAATTTTCTTAGCTATGGTAGCCTTTACTCCAATTCCTAAGCTATTGAGAAGATGGTTTTCAAAAGAACTGTCCCCATATACACCACCCTGATCATAAAATGCAAAAGCAGAAACGTTTCTGGTATTAAGCGGTACTGCATATTCCACATTAAAGCTATAACCATCGTCACCACTTAGAAGGTTCTCTTCATAACCGCGTACGCTATAGGCTCCACCTATATAAAACTGTTTAGCACTTGGCAGATAATGTGCAGAAGCCAATTGGGCATCCAGCCGTCCTGTTAGTATCTGACCATGCCTAAAACTTTTTTGATATAAGCTGCTAAGCTTATATATGCCATAATCTTTATTGGCATCATTTAAATCATCATACCCGCCTGCCACATAACTATGCTTCTGGTAGAAAATATGGCTTCTTCCGTAATCAGTAAGAGCAAAGGAAGCACTTACATCTTTTTCCGTATCATCTATCCAATGAATGCCCAAATAATCTGTTTTAGAATTTTGGTAATTGTATTCTAAACCGGCCTCCGCTCTGGTTGTTTCATTAACCACCAGCGGTTGGACTACTCCTACGCCATAAGCACTGGCATGACCACGTACGTTCAGTGGCTCCAAGTCCCCTGCCACAATATGTACGCTGTTAGTGTTATACATCAAATTCAGCTTGGTTCCACTTCTACCTACCTGCCTGCTATAAGCAGTACTAAAAGATCTCATGCCCTTGGAATTTAAGGTGCTTAAGGTAAGCGCATCTCTGGTCCCTGTTAGGCTACGGTCCGTGAAAAATAATCCACCTCTATATTTACCACTGTTCGTATTACCACCATTATCGCTATACACAGACCAGGTCTGTTGTTGCGGCTCCCATGTAGTAAGTTCATAGTCTGTAGTACCAGGTTGCTCGCCGGCTTTCATCTTAATCCGCAGCTGAGCATCATTGGTACCATTAAATAACAACAGATCCTTATTCAAGGTATTAATGTTGGCAATAGTGCCTGGTTTCAAAGACAGGCGGTCGGTAATATATCTTTCTCTGGTGCTTTTATTACCTTCCACTGTAACTTTCCCTGTCTTACCTTCTAGCAGGCGAATATGTACAACACCTTGTTTAATGGTCTGTTGTGGCAAAACTGCTCTACAAGTAAGGTAACCCTTATCGCTGTAGAGCTTATTTATTTTATTTACCAGCTCATATAAATCACGGACTACCAGGGTCTTGCCCTCGTAACTGTTGGTGAGCTTTTTGATTTCTTCTTCACTTAAGACTTGAGACTTATCGGTAATGATACTAGTTATGACAAAAGTAACCTCTGCCTTCACCGGTGTAGAGGTCTCTGTTCCTTGTCCTTCAACCTTGGCCTTTTTCCTGGCTATATCCTCCGCTATTTGCTGAGCAAGGTGCTCTCTTTCCAAATACTCCTTAGTCCTGCTTATTTCTACTCCAGGCAAACTGCCCTGAACCGGTGCAGCTGGCGCAGCTAGTACCATACTGCCACTTAGTACTGTCCCCAACACTACTAAAGTCAACATACTTATTCTTTGTTTTTTATTCATCACGTCAACATCCTTTGCTTAAGATTTAAATTTCTGTTAATTTTTTAAGCATTTATGTTTCTTTTCTAAATACCACGTAAATATTTTACAACAAAAGCAAGTCATTTTTACCTTTCACTACAAAAGTGGTCGTTTTTTGACAAAAGTGGTCATTTTTTGAGACCAAATTAATAACAATTCTTAACTTTAGACCTATTTTAGGTTTATTTCACTTCTTTATTACAATAAAAAAGAGCGGTTCCTATAAGGAACTTGCATCTGTCAAGAGAAAGTAGACACCAATAAAAACGAAACTCAAAACCCTGATTCAGTTTTAAACTGAATCGGGGTTTTGTAGTTTAAAGCCGAAGCATGCCTTTCGTAATTGAAATAATGTACATATTCATCTAATGTTTTGCTTATGTCTTCTGCCTTGGATACATTAAAGTCCAATGCTAGCTCAGCTTTCATCCAGCCGTTAAGAGATTCAATAATTGGATTGTCTGTTGGAGTTCCCGCTCGTGACATTGAACGAATTATGTTATAATGCTTATGAGCTAATGCAAAGGCTCTGGAGGAGTAGACCGAACCCTGATCTGTGTGTAAAACTGTCTGGGGCGCCTGCTCCTTCTTCTTGTCTATCATGCTGCACAGCCTTTCCAGACAAGCAAAATATGGTTTCGAATCCCCTCTCCGTCCTGAAAGGGAGTGAGCAATAATCTCGTTGTTAAAAGTATCAACAAAAGCGTCCATTCGTACAGCTTTCCTTTGTTTCTGATGCAGGTCATATCTGAAACCACAACACGTAGCGGTGCATTAGCTGTCCAGCTGCCACGGACAATGTTGGGATAAAACACACTTTCATTTCCAGGTTTTCTGTATCTGTAATGCTTGGCCTTAGACTTTATCCCTGCTATCTTGCAACATTTATGTGCAAGATTATCAGAAAATACCCAGCCTGTTTCCTCCCTGATGCATTTGGCAAGAGCATGGTAGCCAAAGGCTTTGTGTTCGGCATGAGTCTCTTCCAGCAGAGCTGTAAGGTCTATCCTGTCTTGTGTATATCTGTTAGGCTTGCCCAGCCTTTGGCGTCATTTGTAATATCCAGACCTGTTAAGGCTTAACGCCTTACACAAGGCTTTTATGGGATACTTAGTTCTTAGCTCTTCGACAATTTGAAAATCTTGCCGCTGCCAGTAACGTATTCCTTCCGGGAACCACTTCCTTTCACAAGGTATCCTTTTTTTAGGCGGGCCAGGTCGGCTTCCAGCTTGAGCATTCTGAGCTCAAGCTTTCCCATTTCATCAAGGGAATTGCTGATGTGCAAGGCTGCATACCTGTTGCCGCATTTGTCTCTATGTGAGGCTAATCCTTCTTCTCCCAATTCACCGTATTTTCTTATCCAATTCTGTAAAACGCTACTATGCAGATCATGTTCAATTGCAAACTTATTAACGGTTTCGTGTGTTTTAAGATAATCTTTAACGATTCTTAGCTTTTCTTCCTTGGAAAACACCCTGTGCTTTTTACCTTTTGGCGAACCCATTCGTATCATCTCCTTGATTTCAGTATAGCAAAAAGTAGACACTATCAAAAACTTTCGTTTTTAATAGTGTCTACTTTTATTTTACCAGTTCAGTTCATATAAGGAACCGCTCTTTTTACTCTCTTAAATTTTTTAATTATTTCGGATAGTTATTTGAAGTGTTATCTTTTAATACTACATCATGTGCACCGCCTTCAACCAGGCTGGTTGCGGAAACTAAGGTCAGCTTAGCTTTTTTTTGCAATTCAGCAATAGTCAAAGCACCACAGTTGCACATAGTAGAACGAATCTTGCTTAAGGATAAGTTTACATTGTCCTTTAAGCTGCCGGCATAAGGTACATAGGAATCAACGCCTTCTTCAAAGGAAAGCTTCTTAGCACCGCCCATGTCATATCTTTGCCAATTACGAGCTCTGGCAGAACCCTCGCCCCAATACTCTTTCATATAGGTACCATTAACGTTAACCTTGTTGGTAGGAGATTCATCAAAGCGGGCAAAATAACGGCCCAACATCATGAAGTCAGCGCCCATAGCCAAAGCTAAGGTCATATGATAATCGTAAACGATACCGCCATCAGAACAGATAGGAACATAAATACCGGTTTCTTTAAAGTATTCATCACGTGCTTTAGCTACGTCAATAATGGCAGTAGCCTGACCACGGCCAATACCCTTTTGCTCACGAGTGATGCAAATGGAACCGCCGCCAATACCTACTTTAACGAAGTCAGCGCCTGCTTCAGCCAGGAAGCGGAAACCTTCTCCATCTACTACGTTGCCGGCACCGACTTTAACCTTGTCGCCGTATTTTTCTCTAATCCATTTAAGGTTATTTTTTGCCATTCGGTAAACCTTCGGAAGAATCTATGCACAGTACATCTGCACCGGCGTCAACCAGAGCAGGAACTCTTTCGGCATAGTCCCTACTATTAATACCTGCGCCAACTACATGGCGCTTTTGTTCATCTAAGAGCTCTAAAGGATATTGTTTGTGGGTGGAATAATCCTTACGGAAAACCATGTATAGCAAGCGTCCTTCTTGGTCCACAATTGGCAAGGTGTTCAGCTTGTTATCCCAAATAATATCATTGGCTTCTTTAAAGTAGTTTGATAAGTACCAACCACCATGTCCTTAATGGGGGTCATGAAGGTTTCAACTTTAGTGTCCATAGGCACTCTGCTTACTCTGTAATCACGACTGGTCACAATACCTACCAGCTTACCGTTGGTAGTGCCATCAGAGGTTACAGCCATAGTGGAATGTCCAGTTCTTTCTTTCAGCTCTAATACATCAGCCAAGGTAGAAGTAGGAGCAATGTTGGAATCGCTAACTACAAAGCCTGCTTTATAGCTCTTAACCCTAGCAACCATAGCAGCTTCGCTTTCAATGGATTGAGATCCGAAAATAAAGGAAATGCCACCTTCTTTGGAAAGGGCAATAGCCATGTTATCGTCGGAAACAGATTGCATGATAGCGGAAACCATAGGAATGTTTAAGGAAAGGGCCGGTTCTTCACCCTTCTTGAATTTAACTAAAGGTGTTTTTAAGCTTACATTATCCGGAATGCATTTGTCAGAAGAATAGCCTGGAACTAATAAATACTCACTAAACGTATGTGCAGGTTCATCATAAATATATGCCATTTTGGTCCTCCCCTATTAAGATATTTTTACTATCTTACCACTACATTGTACCAAATGCAACACTTTTATCTTAATTATTTTCTGCGGAGAGCACGCCAAGCAATATCCGTACGATAGTGGGCATTTTCAAAGTGAATTCGATCCACTGCGGCATAAGCTTTTTCCTTAGCATTAGCAATTGTATCGCTGACAGCAGTTACTCCCAGCACTCTTCCGCCACTGGTAACCACTTGTCCTTGCACTTCTTTAGTACCAGCCTGAAAAACTACCACGTCCGGCAAATTATTAGCTTCCTGTAAGCCTGTAATGGCCACGTTCTTAGCATAGCTGCCAGGATAACCGCCGGAAGCCATTACCACACACACAGCTGCTTTATTGCTCCACTTAACCATTTCAGGTTTTAAGGTTCCTGTAGCACACGCCAGCATAATCTCTGCCAAATCTCCATCCAGCAAGGGAAGCACAGCCTGAGTCTCAGGGTCACCAAAACGAGCATTAAATTCTACTACCTTGATGCATATCGCCTTTAATTCATCAGTCCTGCATAGAGACAGCCGGAATAACTACGGCCTTCTCTTCAAGAGCTTTCAAAACAGGACGGATAATAGTTGCCATGCATTTATCTCTTAACGCATCAGTCAAAACAGGTGCAGGCGCATAGGCTCCCATACCGCCGGTATTAAGGCCCTTGTCTCCATCGTCCACTCTCTTGTGGTCCTGGGCTGCAATCATGGGTACAACAATTTTGCCATCAGTGAAAGCCAGGAGAGAAGCCTCCTCGCCCTCCATAAATTCTTCAATAACTACACTGGCACCGGCTGTACCAAATTTGTGCTCTGCCATGATATCTTCCAAAGCAGCCAAAGCTTCTTCTTTAGTCATAGCAACTATGACACCCTTGCCGGCAGCCAGGCCATCTGCCTTCACTACAATAGGTGCACCCTTTTCTTCTACATAAGCTTTCGCCGTAGCTAAATCATTGCACACCTTAAAGAAGGCTGTAGGAATATTATATTTCTTCATAAGCTCTTTGGAAAAAGCCTTGGAACCCTCAATAGCAGCAGCCTGAGCATTAGGTCCAAAAATAGCCAGGCCTTGAGCTCTAAATTCATCTGCCACGCCGGCTACCAAAGGAACCTCCGGTCCAACTACGGTTAAATCAATGTGATGTTCTTTAGCCCAGTGAGCTAAGCCCTTATTATCGGTAGTGTCCAAATCAACACATTCTGCTAATTGGGCAATACCAGGGTTCCCCGGAGCACAATAAATCTTCTCGACTTTTTTGCTTTGCGCTAATTTCCAAACAATAGCGTGTTCACGACCACCGCCGCCTAGAACTAAGATTTGCATGATTGTATTATCTCCATTCTACGCTTTCTCTTCGTTTAAGCGCTTTGTTAAATAAGCAGCAATAGCTGCATCATATTCTGCAGTATGAGCAAAGGCTTCTTTAGCCAAAGTCTTTCTGGTGCGCAAATCAGCATCACCATGTTCGCTAAGCATAGCAATCAAGGTCTTGTAGCGAGCAGGGTTGGTAATGATGATAACATCTCTGAAATTCTTAGCAGCAGCACGAAGCATAGCCGGGCCACCGATATCAATGTTCTCAATGCATTCTGCTTCAGTAACATTAGGTTTGGCAACAGTCTCTTTGAACGGATAGAGATTAACAACTACCAAATCAATAGGTTTTATTCCATTGTCTTTCATATCCTGCATATGTTTAGGATTGCTGCGGATTGCCAAAATACCACCATGAATTTTAGGATTCAAAGTTTTTACTCTGCCATCCATCATTTCCGGAAAACCAGTAACATCACTAACATAGGTTACAGGAATACCTGCATCTTTAATAGCCTTCATGGTACCGCCGGTAGAAATAATTTCTACGCCGATGGAATGCAAAAATTTTGCCAGCTCTACTACGCCAGTCTTGTCAGATACGCTTACCAATGCTCTTTTAATTGCCATTTTATTCACCTCGTCAATTTATTTTGCAATGAATACTTTTCTGCCTTCTACCCTGAGTTTGCCCAAGACCCACAGCTTTACAACTTCCGGTAAAGCCAAATGTTCCTGAACTAAAATTCTGGCAGCTAAGGTATCGTGAGTATCATCGTCTAAAACAGGAACCGCCTTTTGCATGATAATCGGTCCTGTATCCATACCTTCATCAACAAAATGCACGGTGCAGCCTGCTACCTTAACGCCATAGTCAAGAGCTTGCCCTTGAGCGTCAATACCCTTAAAGGAAGGTAGTAGTGCAGGGTGAATATTAATAATGCTATGTTTCCAATTGTGCACAAAATTACCGGAGAGAATACGCATAAAGCCGGCTAGTACAATCAGCTCTACGCCGTGTTCTTTCAGCACTTCGGCAATTTTTGCTTCAAAATCTTCTTTGGTAGCAAAGCTTTTTCTGACTACAGCTACGTTATCAATGCCGGCTTCTTTAGCTCTGGTTAAGGCATAAGCATCAGCCTTATCGCTAATTACTACCACAATTTCTGCAGGTAGCTTTTCAGCCTTTATTTTTTCCAGCACAGCTTGAAAATTACTTCCTCTACCACTTACCAATACACCTATTTTTCGGTTACTCACCAAAAACGCCGCCCTTCACAATTGCTTGTTGGGAACCTTTCACAACAGAACCTAATTCATAGAAGGTTTCATTGTTAGCTTTCAAATGTGCTCTTACTGCATCTGCTTCCTTGGCAGATACCACCAGCACCATACCAACACCCATGTTAAAGGTACGATACATTTCGTGCCAGGGCACATTGCCCCATTCCTGCAGCTTCTTAAATACCACCGGCATCTTCCAGGCATCAGCGTTAATTAACGCATCGCAGTCCTTAGGAAGAACACGAGGAATATTATCGTAGAAACCACCACCGGTAACATGCACCATACCATGAATATCAAACTTCTCAATTAAGGGTAAGCAGGTCCTAGGATATAAACGGGTAGGAGTAATCAGCTCCTCGCCTAAGGTCTTACCAAATTCAGGAATAGGAGTATTTACAGTAAAGCCCATGGCATCAAAGCAAATCTTTCTTACCAGAGAGAAGCCATTGGAATGAACACCGCTGGAAGGCAGGCCCAGGAGAACATCCCCTACTGCTACCTTGTCACCGGTAATCATTTTGCTTTTTTCTACTACGCCTACGGAGAAACCTGCAATATCATATTCATCCTTAGCATAGAAACCGCTCATCTCAGCTGTCTCGCCGCCAATTAAAGCACAACCTGATTCCTTGCAGGCCCTGGCTACGCCTGCTACGATGTCAGCAACCTTTTGAGAGTTAACCTTATCGACAGCAATATAGTCCAAGAAGAACAAAGGCTCAGCACCTTGTACCAAAACATCGTTAACGCACATGGCTACTGCATCCTGTCCGATGGTATCATGCTTATTCATCATGAACGCAATTTTTAATTTGGTACCAACTCCGTCTGTACCGGAAACCAAAATAGGTTCCTTGTACTTGCCGGGCAAAGCACACAAACCACCAAAGCCACCAATATCGCCAATTACTTCAGGGCGATAGGATGCTCTCACACTATCCTTCATTAATTCTACGGCCTTATTACCGGCATCAATATCTACACCTGAATCTGCATAAGTAATAACTTTTTTCTGTTCCACTTGACTGCCTCCTTTAGCAACCTAAATCAAATAAGAATTTTGTACCTTGGCGAATAACATCTTCCGCCTTATCAGGATATGCTGCATTGAAGCAGGCATAACACATATCGTCAGGATGAAGAACACTAAGAGATTTCCTCAAGCCTTCCATAGAAATATAATGCAAGCTATCAGCTTTAATATATTTCCTGATTTCTTCCTCGTTCTTGGTAGAAGCAATTAATTCCTTCCGGGCGGAAGTATCAATGCCGTAATAGCAAGGATTCATAACAGGAGGTGAACTGATGCAAACATGTACAGCTTTAGCTCCTGCATCTTTTAAGAGTTGGACGATCTTGCCGCTGGTAGTACCACGCACAATGGAATCATCTACCATGACCACAGACTTGCCTTCAATCAAAGGTCTGTTGGCATTAAGTTTTAGCTTAACAGCATTTAATCTTTGCTTTTGAGTAGGCTGAATGAAAGTACGTCCTACATATTTATTCTTAGTCAAGGCCTTCCACAAAGGGAATGCCTGATTCCAGGCCATAGCCAATGGCAGCCGGTGTACCAGAATCCGGTACGGAAATAACTACATCAGCCTTAATGTCCTTGGTTTCCCTAGCTAGCTGTCTGCCCATATTAAGTCTGGCCTGATAAACGCTTTCGCCATCAATAACACTATCAGGACGGGCAAAATAAACATATTCAAAAATACAATGAGCTTTATGGACCGGTTTCGTTTTGGCATACATAATGCTTTCCGGTTCTTCGTAGTCATCTTTAATGACCAGCATCTCACCGGGCTTTACATCACGGATATATTTAGCTCCTACCAAATCAAGAGCACAGGTTTCAGAGCAAACCACCCAACCATTGTCCAGCTTGCCTAGAACCATAGGTCTAAAGCCATAGGGATCACGGAAAGCTATAAGCTCGTGATCATTGCTGATGACAATGGCAAAAGCACCGGCAATGGTATTAGCAGCATCTGCAACTCTCTCCGGCAAGGTTTTGGCACGAGAACGGGATACCAGGGTAAGAATGATTTCGCTATCTACCGTGGTATTAAAAACAGCACCCTCGTCCATTAATTTTTTGCGTATTTGCATGGCATTAGTTAAATTGCCATTGTGAGCCAAGGCTAAGTTACCGCCATCGTAATAAACCTTCATCGGTTGCACATTAAACATCATGCTGGCACCTGTAGTGGAATAACGTACATGGCCAATGCCAATGTGACCTTCTAGGCCTTGCAAGCCATCTTTGAAAATATTCGCTACCAGACCCATACCACGTTTAATAAACATGTTCTTGCCATCACTGACAGCAATGCCGGCACTTTCCTGGCCACGATGCTGGAGAGCAAATAGTCCCCAGTAAGTATTCAAAGCAACATCGTCTTTGTGAGAAAAAATACCAAAGACACCACATTCCTCATGCAACTTATCTGCTTCAAAATCAAAATCCTTAACCATATTTCCTCCTAGTTTGCCTACTGTCTTATGCCTTGTTTCTCAGTGCAGCTAATTTCTCGCCTTTGGCCAAAACTTCTTTTGCCATTTGTTTTCTGTTTTCTGCCAATTTTTCTACTAGTTCTGGATACTTAACAGCCAAAATTTCTACAGCAAACAACGCAGCGTTTTTAGCGCCGTTAATAGCCATGGTAGCCACAGGAATACCTGAGGGCATTTGTACAAAACTAAAGAGTGCATCCATGCCATTTAAAGGAGTAGCATTAATAGGAATGCCAATAATAGGCAAAGTTGTATAGGAGGCAATAACGCCGCCTAAATGTGCTGCCGCACCTGCTGCAGCAATAATTACTTCTACACCCCGTTGTCTGGCATTAGCTGCAAAATCATGCACTAAGTCCGGAGTCCTATGGGCACTAGCCACCATTACTTCAACTTCTACGCCAAACTCTTTCAGTACTTTCTCTGCCGGTTCTAAAATCGGCCAATCTGAATTACTTCCCATAATGATAGCTACTTTCATTTTTGTCCCTCCAAGAGTAAAATAAAAAATCCAAGAGGATTTTTAGAATATATAACTGCTAAAATCTCTTGGTCTCCTTTACGATTTTCTAATTTCTTTCAACTATCATAACAATTTTACCAATAGGGTAGTTTTATGTCAATGTTGCTCCGAACTTTTGTAAGTTTTTTAAGATTTTAGTTCGGATATTTTGCAAAAAAAACACAAAATTGACACTAAACAATGTTATACTTTAACAAATTGGGGAAAGTGGTGTTGCTATGATATACAAACATTCTGCAAGAAATATACTTGTTTCCTTATTAGTAGGTATTTTCTCTTTTGGTTCCTTAGGGGTGGCTTATGCCCATCCTTTTGCTCCTCCCGGCGGTCCCCGGCCAGGTCCAGGTCCTAGTTCAGGTCCTAGTTCAGGTCCCAGACCAGGCTTTAGCTCCAGGTCAGGTTCCAGTTTAGCTCCAGGTGCAGTAAGACCTAATCCAGGTTCTTCCTCAGGCACTATTGCTCCCGGTGCAGTGCGTCCTAATCCCGGTTCTTCCTTCAATCATACAGCTCCCGGTGGGATGAGACCTTATCAACAGCCCAGACTTCACCCTAATATGCCACAAGTGCATTCTATGCCTATACCTGATACTTATGCCCATAATCCGGGCGGTCCTCGTATGTGGCCCGGTGGCAGACCTCCTATGGGTCCCGGTCCACAAAGATCACCCTATTGGGGTTATTCTAATCCTTATCCCCACTGGCGCAGAAGCGGTATTGCCTTCCACTTCGGTTGGTCCAGACCTTATTATTGGTGGGGTTGCAGACGCGGTATTACCTTTGGAGAATACTTATTGCTGGGTCTTATGATTGAAGCCATGAGAAATTCTCATCCCCATAATATTGATGATTTATATTCCGAACATTTATCAGGTGCAAGCTATGAAGACCTTTGCAGTAGATATGATGTAGATTGGGTAACCATTAACAGCAGGGCAAGGCTCCGCTATGATGAAATGGGTGCTTATGCCAGAAGCGAAGGTATTAGTTTCTGGGCCTGGAATGACAGAATTAGTTACTAACTAAAAACTAGCATAAAAAAACTCCTAAAAGCTTACGCTTTTAGGAGTTTTATTATGTGCTTTTATTTCTTATTCATAACTTCTTTTGCTACGTCTTCAGTAATATCCTTGCCACCATAAAGAACGGTGCCGCTTTGCAATACAACGGAAAGGCCTTGTGCTTTAGCTACATTGGCAATAGCAGCAGTGATGCTCTTACGAATAGGAGAAATTAAATCATTCTCACGTTTAGCAACACGCTCACTCAAAGTTTGTTGAAGAGCTCTTCTACCCTTATCATCCAATTTATCTGCTTTAGACTCAAATTCTTTTTGTGCATTTTGTTGTTCTAGTTGCAAAGCTGCAACAGCACTTTCAAAATTTGGGTGTCTTTGTAGTATAGCATCAGCATTAACATAACCAATGGTATCAGCTGCCAAAGCAGTGCTGGGAGCCAAAACACCTGCAAAACCTGTAACTACGAGTACGGCCATTACTAAAGATAAGAATTGTTTTTTCACGAATATCATCCTCTCAATTGTCTCCCTTATTAAAGGGTCATCAGAAATCTAATGAGATTATAGCATTTTGGCTCAAATGTAGCAAGAAAATAAGTAAAAATTAACCTGGAATTAGCAGCTTGTCTTTAGTAAAGGTGACAGGTCACCGTCCTATTTCCCTTGGTTATCATATTAGGTGACTCCTCATGACAAATCGTCTTTGCCAAAGGACATCTGGTAGAAAAACTGCAACCCCTGGGCAGCGCCAGTGGATTAGGAACCTCACCTTGTAAACGAACTCTTGTTTTAACAAAAGATTGATTTGGCGCTGGAATAGGTATGGCAGAAAGCAAGGCCTGAGTATAGGGATGAAGAGGCTGCTGATACAACTGTTCAGCCGGCCCGCTTTCCACAATGCTGCCCATATACATAACCAACACTTCTTTACTGATGTATTTAATCATCGCCAAATCATGAGCAATAAACAAATAGGTTAATCCTAATTCCTTTTGCAACTTGCTTAAAAGATTAACTATTTGAGCCTGTATAGAAACATCCAAGGCGGAAATAGGTTCGTCACATACTATTACTTGTGGCTGAGCCGCCAATGCTCTGGCAATACCTACTCTTTGGCGTTGTCCTCCGCTGAATTCATGAGGAAAGCGATTGGCATGTTCCGGCTTTAAGCCAACCATATACAAAAGTTCGTGCACCCGTTGTTGTCTTGCTGCTAATTTTCCCTGCAGCCCATGAATAATCATGGGCTCTTCGATAATTGCACCAACTGTCATTCTGGGATTAAGGGAAGCATATGGATCCTGAAACACCATTTGAACTTGCTTGGTAATATGCTTCTTTGCCTGACCTTGATAGTATATTTTTCCGGTGGTGGGAGGATATAGTCCCACCAGCATACGTCCAATGGTAGATTTACCACAGCCTGATTCACCTACTAAGCCTACTGTTTCACCGGGCTGCAAAGAAAAATTCACCTTCCGTACAGCTGGCAAGACAACACATGGCTTACCCCAGAAATTATGCTCTATGACAAAATGTTTAGTTAAATCTTTAACTTCTATAATAGGTTCTGTCATCTGCTTGCCTCCCTTCTCATTCCCTCCGTTTGTACATTATTTTGTTGACAGAGATGACAACAAACATAGTGGTTCTGGTGCAGAGTACTAGCTACAGGGGCAAAAATCTGACACCCCTTCATGGCATACTTGCACCGTGGAGAAAAGGCGCAACCTTCCGGGTATTTAAGCAAATCAGGCGGTTGACCATGAATAACATTAAGCTCCTGGCGTTTATCATCTGTTAAACGTGGCAAGGAAGCTAAAAGTCCTTGCGTATAGGGATGCTGAGGATGATAAAAGACATCAGCAGTCAAGCCTTGCTCTACGATTTGTCCGGCATACATTACTGCCACCCGATCACACATTTCGGCAATAATGCCTAAATCATGGGAGATTAAAACCATGGATGTAGTAAATTTTTCTCTTATCTCTTTCAGCAACTCCAGTATTTGAGCTTGAATAGTTACATCTAAGGCAGTGGTAGGCTCATCTGCCAAAAGCACCTTAGGATTACAAAGCAACGCCATGGCAATAACCACTCTCTGCCTAAGGCCCCCACTTAACGCATGGGCATAGGTATGCATCCTCTTGTCAGGAAAAGGCATGCCTAATTTCTCTAACATCTCTATGGCAAGCTTAGTTGCCTCGTTCCTGCTTACCTGCTTATGTCTTATCAAGCCTTCTGTTAATTGGGTACCTATAGTAAGCACTGGATTAAGAGATGTCATAGGATCCTGAAAAATCATAGAAATCTCATTTCCTCTAATCGCTTCCATTTCAGACTTTGTACGCCCTAGCAAAGAAAATCCTTCTAGTTCTATCTTGCCACTAGCCACAAAAGAATTTCTGGCCGGTAAAAGTCCCATGATGGCGTTGGCGGTAACACTTTTGCCACAACCTGATTCCCCTACAATACCAAATATTTCTCCTTTGTTTAGCGTAAAGCTTACATCTCTTACCGCATGAACAGTACCACGATAAGTTCTAAACCCCACAGCCAAATTTTCTACATTAATGACAGGTATATTCATAAATGTCTGCCACCTTTCTTAATCAGCCAAGTGTTACAATCTCATTTTGGGGTCAAGAGCATCTCTTAATCCATCCCCTAAATAATTAAAAGCTAACAAAGTTAAACAAATAGCCAAGCTGGGAAAAAACAACTGATAAGGATAAACTCTCAGTACGCTTACTCCTTCATTAGCCAGCACACCCCAGCTAGCCATGGGAGCAGCTACTCCCAAACCGATATAGCTTAAGAATGCCTCCAAAAAAATTGCCCTGGGAATAGCCAAAGTAAGATTAATCACAATGATACCCATGGCATTAGGTAAAAGATGCTGCCAAAGGATTCTTTTCCTATTTGCTCCAATGGTATGTGCTGCCAAAACAAATTCCTGTTCCTTCAGGGAAAGGATTTGTCCTCTCACCATTCTTGCCATACCCAACCATCCGGCAATACCCATAGCCAGAAAAATATTAAGCAAGCCTGGTTTTAAAAACACCATGAGCAAAATGACATAAATAACAGATGGTATACCATACAAGATATCCACAAAGTTCATCATCAGACGATCAACCTTGCCACCCAAAAGTCCTGACATGCCACCATATATTACCCCGATGCCCAGATTAATCAGACTCACTACCACACCTATGGAAAGAGAAATGCGGGCTCCATACAACACCCTGATAAAAAGATCTCTACCCAAAGCATCTGTGCCAACCAATGTTCCCAGCTGGGAGAATGATTAATAGAATCCAGCTCCTGCCAGGAATAGGAATAAGCAGAAAAAAATGGTCCAATAATAGCTGCCAGGATAATTCCCACAATAATACCAAGGGACAAAAGGGCATACTTATTTTGCTTTAAGCGTCGCCAGGCATCCTGCCAATAGCTCATGGAAGGTGTTTTCATATCCTCAAAAGCACTAATATCCTGAACTACCGGTGAAGTGTCAAACTAACATTCTCCATCTTAGGCCTCCTTTTTTGTCAACATGGTAATCCTGGGATCCAGCAAAGGATAGATGATATCCACCACTATATTCAGAAAAATTAGTAACGCACTGTAAAAAATAGTCATGCCCAAAATCAAGGTATAGTCCCGGTTATAAATACTGGTTACAAAGGCCTTGCCAACACCGGGAATAGCAAAAATGCTTTCAATGACAAAACTACCTGTTACTATGCCGGCAATCAAAGGACCTGTAATGGTAACAACCGGTATAAGAGAATTGGGCAAAGCATGCTTCCATAAAACTGTATAATCCGATAGTCCCTTGGCATAGGCCAATTTAATGTAATCCTGGCCAAGCACATCTAACATACTCGTTCTGGTTAGACGAGTAATTACTGCCATAGGCCCCAGCGACAAAGCTAAAATGGGCATGACCTGATACTTCCAGCCTCCCCACATGGCAGTAGGTAAAAGATTAAGTTTCAAGGCAAGGACAATCATCAGCAGGCTGGCTACGATAAATCCGGGAATCGCAATACCGGCCACAGTTACAAGGCTCAAGATTCTATCCTGCCACTTACCATGCTTTAACGCAGAAATAACGCCTGCCGGTATTCCCAGCAGCAGTGATAGAAGTACACTTTTGATACCCAATTGAAAAGACACTGGTGCACCATCGGCAATAATACTGTTTACTGTTCTATCTTCATACTTGAAGGAAGGTCCCAAATCTCCTCTAAATAAGCCTTTAAAATAATCACAATACTGTACAATCAAAGGATCATTAAGCTTATATTTGGTTTCTAGATTTTTTAAGATAGCAGGAGGTAATTTTCTATCCATAGTGAAGGGTCCTCCCGGCATTAGCCTTAAAAGCATAAAGGTCAAAGTGATGATTAACCAAAGCACCATCAAACCATTGAGTATTCTTTTGACGACAAATTCCAGCATACTACACCTCCTCTACTCTCCATCCTGCTCATTCTTTGTAAGCATATTTAAATGAATAGCTGCCATTGCCCGGGTTAATAAAGCCTTTCAGTTTAGGCTGTACAGCTGCCATATTCTTACCGAATAAAATTGGTACTACCCCCATATCATCCATGAGAATTTTCTCCGCCTGATGCATCGCTTCCATACGCACTTTTTGGTCTCCTGTGTTTTGAGCTGCTTGAAGGAGACGATCAAATTCAGGATTAGAGTAAACCCCGTAATTATTGCCGCCATTAGTCATGACTAAATCCAAGAAGGTCATAGGGTCAAAATAATCTCCCGCCCAGAAACATTGGGAAATATCGTAAACTCGACGTTGCTTGCTATCCTGATAAACCTTCCATTCCTGATTATGTATTTCTATATTTATACCCAGGTTCTTACGTATCATCTCCTGCAGTAATTCTGCTGCTTTCTTGTTTTCTTCTCGGGTATTATAAACCAAGGTAACGGTTGGAAAACCTTTACCATCTTTAAAGCCGGCTTCCGCCAAAAGTTTCTTGGCTTCTCCTACACTTTCACTAAACAAAGCTCCTGCTTCTTGTCTAAAATCTTGATTGGTGCTGGGATTAATTAGACCGTAGGGCACTATACCATAAGCTATCGGAAATTTATCTCTGGTCAAAGCCTTAACCATTTTGCTTCTATCAATTGCCTTAGCAAAAGCCTGTCTCACTTTAGGATTATTAAAAGGTGGACGGCCATTATCCAAGGCGTAATAAGTTAACTTAATAGAAGCATGTTCATATAATTTCCCGGCTTTAGCCAACAAATCCCACCGTGACTGATTAGGTGCAACCTCAAAGTCCAGCTCGCCATTATCAAACATGGCGTCTGCTGTAACATCACTGTCTAAAAGATAAAATTCAATGCCATTAAATTTCACTTTATCTTTATCCCAATAATCGTTATTTTTAACCATGCTTATCTTATTGTTATGAACCCATTTTTTAATTATGAAGGGACCATTGCCAATCAAGGTTTCTACCTTAGTAGCCCAATCTGAACCTGCAGCTACTGTTCTGGGATTAACAGGGAAAGCTGCCTGATGAGCACAGATACCTAAGAAATAACCTGTTGGTGCCTTCAAGATAACCTGCAAAGTCCTGTCGTCCAAAGCCTTTACTCCCAGCGCATCTGCCGCTACCTTGCCACTGTTGTACTCCTCTGCTCCCTTAATGGGGTAAAGCATGTAGGCATATGTAGAACCAGTCTCGGGATTAAGTGTTCTCTTCCAAGAATATTCAAAATCTTTTGCTGTAACAGGATCACCGTTTTGCCACTTGTTATCTCTAATGTGAAAAGTATAGGTTAAGCCATCCGGAGATATGTCGCATTTATCAGCAGCCGCCAATTGTGGCACACCCTTTTCGTTGAGAACTGCCAATGGCTCATAAATACATTGTCCATACATGTGACCGTGGGCACTGGAACATTTGGCTGGGTCAAGACTTTCCGTATCAGAACCTACAAACGCGTGAAGAACATCTTTGGTACTTTTTTTCTCTTTGTTGCAACCTCCTAAAAAGATAGTCAGGCCAATCAGGATAAGTGCTACTGTTTTTTTCATAAAATCACTCCTTCGCTTTTTCTGATTATCTTAGAGATGCGGTAATAAAAATAACCGCTGCCTAAAGAAGCAGCGGTTAAACTATGTAAATGGGGAAAGGGGCAACACCACACCTCTTCGCTCAAAAACATTTTATCATGCTAAGTAAAAAAAGAACAACTTGATTTTATATACTTTCCGGCTACTATAATAATGAAAAGGCATATTCTATATTTTTAAAAATATAGAATATGCCACTTTTTATTTCCTTTTAATCAACCAATTCATAGCCGGCATCTTTAATAACCTTAGCAAATTCTGCTTGAGGAATATCCTTGTCAGCTACTACTTTAGCCTTGCCAGCTGCTAAATCTACATCGACTTTAGTTACGCCTGGCATTGCACTCAAAGCATCAAATACATGCTTTTGGCAATGAGCACACATCATACCCTTAATCGTTAATTCTTTTTCCATGGTTTTTCTCTCCTCTTGTGTTTTTATATTATTCTCTTGCTCAACATACGGTTGAGCAGAAGTTGTTACCGGTTTAAAAAATCTCAGTCGCAAAGCATTACATACTACTGTTACACTGCTCATGCTCATGGCTGCCGCCCCAAACATCGGTGATAGCTTAAGGCCAAAGGAATGATACAGAGCACCTGCCGCCAGAGGAATACCAATGACATTATAGAAGAAAGCCCAGAACAAGTTTTCTTTAATATTCTTAATGACTTTCTTACTAAGGGCAATGGCGCTGACTGCATCCTGCAGATCATTGCGAACCAAAACAGCATCGGCACTTTCAATAGCTACATCAGTGCCTGCACCAATGGCAATACCTAAATCAGCTGTTGCCAAAGCAGGTGCATCATTAACACCATCACCTATCATAGCTACCTTGTGACCAGCCGCTTGCAATTCTTTTATCACGGCACTCTTATCCTGTGGCAGTACCTCGGCCTTAACTTCCGGAATGGCAAGACGCTGACGAATAGCTTCGGCAGTAATCTTATTATCGCCGGTCAGCATGACTACATTAATACCCATTTTCTTGAAGAGTTCAATGGCATGCTTGCTGGTTGGTTTTTCCATATCAGCCACGGCAATGATACCTAGCAGCTTTTCCTGAGAAGCAAAAAGCAAGGGTGTCTTGCCTGCCTGGGCTAAGGTAGTCAAATCTTGTTGAGCCTTAGCTAAAGAAATTTGTTTACTTGTTAAGAAGGCAGCGTTACCGGCAAAATAGGTAATCCCGTCTTTGACTGCTTGCACACCTTTGCCAAACACAGCCTGAAAATCTGTTACCTTAGCAGGTGTTAGTGCCTCTTGTTGAGCCTTTTGCACAATGGCTTCAGCTAAGGGATGCTCACTGCCTGCTTCCATGCCTGCAGCTAAGCTAAGTAAAGCTTGCTGTGTACCGTCATAGCAAACTATATCTGTAACTTGAGGTTTGCCTTCCGTAATAGTACCTGTTTTATCCATGACTACCGTATCAATGCTATGGGCAATTTCCAAGGCATCACCGGATTTAATCAAGATACCGTTTTCTGCACCCTTACCGGTACCTACCATAATAGCTACCGGTGTAGCCAAGCCCAAGGCGCAGGGACAGGAAATAACCAGTACGGAAATAGCACAGGATAAAGCAAATTCAAAGGTTGCACCCAAATACAACCAAACTAAACCTGTAACCAATGCTATAACCATGACTACCGGTACAAAAATACCGGCAATCTTATCTGCCATTTTGGCAATAGGTGCTTTAGAACTGCTAGCCTCTTCCACCAATTGAATGATTTGGCTGATGGCTGTATCCTTGCCTACCTTATCAGCACGAAACTTAATGAAACCTGCTTTATTGATTGTTGCAGCTACTACCTTATCACCAGTATGTTTTTCTACCGGAATGCTTTCACCGGTAATAGCAGCTTCATCCACACTGGTAGAGCCAAAGGTAATCGTACCATCAGCAGCAATACGTTCACCTGGTTTAGCCAGTACCGTATCACCAATAGCTAATTGCCCGATGGGAATAAGTACCTCTTGACCATTCTTTTCTATAGTAGCTTCTTTGGGAGCAAGCTTCATTAGTTCTTCAATAGCTGCACTGGTTTTGCCCTTGGACTTAGCTTCCAAAAACTTACCTAAGGTAATCAAGGTCAAGATCATGGCTGCTGATTCAAAATACAAATTAGTTCTATACTGAGTGACCAAGGCAGCATCGCCATAGCCCAAGCCGTAACCAATACGATAAATGGCAAAAATGCCGTATACAGCAGAGGCACAGGAACCTACTGCAATCAGGGTATCCATGTTAGGTGCACCCTGGAACAAGGTCTTAAAGCCAATTTGATAAAACTTTCTATTTAAATAAATGACAGGCAAGGTAAATAAGAACTGAGTAAAAGCAAAGGTTAAGGCATTAGCATTGCCATCAAAAATATTACTAATGAAGGCTGGTACGGGAATGCCTAACATATGCTGCAACATTCCGTGCATGGAAATATACATTAAGGGCAGTAAAAAGGCCAAGGACCAGAACAGACGAAAACGCATATTCTTGATTTCCTCTGCTGCCAGATTCTTAGGCTCTGTTGTTTGAGAAACACTAGCGCCTTCTGCACCTACAGCTTGAGCACCATAGCCTGCTTCCACCACTGTGGCAACAATCTTATTACTATTAACTATTTTTTCGTCATACTCAACTTGCATACTGTTGGTCAGCAGATTAACGCTGGCCTTCTCCATGCCGGGCAAAGCACTGACACACTTCTCCACCCTGGAAGAGCAGGCACTGCAGCTCATCCCTGACACCATATATTTTTCTTTTTTCATAATGAACCTCTATTTCATTAACTTCTGCAAAGTTTCACACAACTCATCCACTACTTCCGTGTGACCACTTTTTATATCATTAACAACACAAGATTTAATATGCTCGGATAACAGCTTTTTGTTAAAAGCGTTAAGGGCACAGGAAATAGCGCTTACCTGCGTAAGAATATCCACGCAATAGCGGTCATCCTCTACCATCTTTTTCACGCCTCTTACTTGTCCTTCTATTTTGTTTAGGCGTTTAATCAGATCTTGGTACTCTTTACCGTCTTTAGCTCTAACTTTAGTTTTAATCATTTTACTATACCCCCGTATGGTATATAGTAATACAGAAAATACTCTCTGTCAAGTCAATTGTGGTGGGACAGGGGGACGGTACTTTTGTCCCACGGTATCCCGTGTGGGACAAAAGTACCGTCCCCCTGTCCCACTTTTTTTATTTCTTCAAGAAATTAAAGTGGTTCTTATTAAACTCCAAAATTCCTTCGTTGCGCAATTTGGATAACTCATTAGACATGGCGCTGCGATCTACAGAAAGGAAGTCTGCTAATTGCTGCCTATCAAAAGGAATGCTAAATGCATTGGAACCACGACTCTTGGATTGAGAATACAGATAAGCCAAGAGTTTTTCTCTGGTACTGCGCTGGGTTAAGAAGGTCAGTTTATTATTCATGATTAGGTTCTTAGTAGCCAACAAGGTAACTAAATTTTTAATCAAACTATTATGAAAAGCACAGGAAGATGAACAAACCGTAAGAATTTTCTTTACATCCATCCAGAGAACCTCGGTATCTTCCGCTGCCTGTACGCTAACTCGCAGTGGCACATTTTCGGCACAAGCATAGCTTTCGGCAAAGGTCATCCCCTCTTTTATCATGGTAATGATATTACGGTTGCCCCAGTAATCTTCCATGATAACATTCACCTGTCCGGAAAGGACAATACCTAAAGAAGTGATTTTATCGCCAAAATTTAACACGAAGCTATCCTTAGCATATTTCTTGGTATTAGCTGCCATACAAGAAAGTATGGCCTCAATATCAGCACTCTTCATATCCTGAAACACTTCTGTTTGTTTTAAAAGTTCTATATCTATATTTTTCATAAAGTTTCTCCATTCTCGTTGTTTTTACAACATACTTACTTTGCCTATTGTAATATACTAAAGCCAGAAAAACAAGAGAGAACAAATTTAAAAGACAAGGAGGAAGTACAAAATGAGCTATATAAAAAATATGCAAGCAGACACCGTTCTTCCCCTGGCCAAGGAAATAGAAATTCTTCCCGGTCAAGTAGTAAGTAAGACTTTAGCACAAAACGAAGCAGTTAGTATCACTCTCTTCGCTTTTGCCAAAGGAGAAGAAATCAGTGCTCATGATTCTGATGGTGATGCCATGGTACAGGTTTTGGAAGGTACCGGCCAATTTACCGTAGGAAGTAAAATTCATCATGTGCATCAAGGCGAGGTTTTAATCATGCCTGCTACAATCAGACATGCTGTATTTGCTGAAGAAGCTTTTAAAATGTTATTAACTGTAGTTTTCCCAAGGGAAAAGAAAGGAGCTTAATTATGAAAGTTAGAATTGAAGAAGGTTGTATTGGTTGTGGTTTATGTGCAAACACTTGCCCGGAGGTATTTGAAATGGGTGACGATGGTTTTGCAAAGGTTCAGGCTCAACCTACCCCTGATAAAGAAGCAGCTACCAAAGAAGCTGAGCAAGGTTGTCCTGCCGGCGTTATTAAGACTGAAGATTAAGGAGAAAATGATGATGAATGAAATGTTTTGTTTTCAATGCGAACAAACTGCTATGTGCAAGGGTTGTACAGGCAGAGCAGGTGTATGTGGCAAACCTGCTGATACTGCAAAGTTGCAGGATAAGTTAACAGGCGCTTTAATAGGTCTGGCTCGTGCTGTTAAGATTAGCAAAGTAAATACTGCTAGCACTGATAAAGCCTTACTGGCAGGTTTATTCACCACCATTACCAACGCCAGCTTTAGCAATGATGCAATTAATGCTATCATTGACCAGGTTCATGCCGAGATTAACAAAATTGCTCCCCGTGACCATGTGGCTGATTATGATGTAGATAAAATCTGGCAAGACAATGAAGACATCCGTTCTTTAAAGTCACTGATTCTTTTTGGACTACGTGGCATGGCAGCCTATGCTTATCATGCTATGATGCTCAAGTACACTGACAAAGAAGTAAATTCTTTCTTCTACGAAGCTTTGTTCATGCTGGGTGAAGATGCTGACATGAATACTTTGCTTCCCATGGTACTAAAAACCGGCGAAGTAAACTTAAAATGCATGGCTTTATTGGATAAGGCTAACACTACTACCTACGGTACTCCTGTTCCTACCACCGTTCCCCTGACTATTGAAAAGGGTCCCTTTATCGTTATCACAGGTCACGATCTGAGTGACTTAAAGCTACTCTTGGAACAAACCAAGGACAAAGGCATTAACATTTACACCCATGGTGAAATGTTACCTGCGCACGGCTATCCTGAACTGAAGAAATATCCTCAATTAAAAGGTAACTTTGGTACAGCTTGGCAAAACCAGCAAAAAGAGTTTGATAACATTCCTGCTCCTATTCTCTGGACTACCAACTGCTTAATGCCGCCTAAGCCTTCCTATAAGGACCGTGTATTTACCACTGAGGTTGTTTCCTTCCCAGGCGTTGTACACATTGGCGACGATAAGGACTTTACTCCTCTTATTAACAAAGCCTTAGAATTAGGCGGTTACAAAGAAGACCAGGCTATGACCGGCATTAATGGCGGTCACACTGTAACAACAGGCTTTGGTCACGGCACTGTGCTGTCCGTAGCAGATAAAGTTATCGAAGCTGTGAAGGCCGGCCAAATCAGTCACTTCTTCCTGGTAGCAGGTTGCGATGGTGCTAAACCCGGTCGTAACTACTACACAGAGTTTGTTAAGCAAACTCCTAAGGACTCTATTATCCTTACCTTGGCTTGCGGCAAGTATCGCTTCAATGATTTAGATCTTGGTACCATTGGCGGACTCCCCAGAATCCTGGACATGGGCCAATGCAACGATGCTTACAGTGCTATCCAAGTTGCTGTAGCTTTGGCAGGCGCCTTTAAGTGCAGTGTTAATGAGTTGCCTCTTTCCTTCGTACTTTCCTGGTACGAGCAAAAAGCAGTTTGCATACTTTTAACCTTGTTACACTTAGGCATCAAGAACATTCGTCTTGGTCCTTCCCTACCCGCTTTTGTTTCCCCTAACGTATTAAAGTTCCTGGTTGATAATTACGGTATTGCACCTATTACCACTCCGGAAGAAGACTTAAAGAGCTTGCTCAAGAAATAATAAAAAGGCGTCACCTTATGGTGACGCCTTTTTTTACCAAGTGAGACTGGAAAAGCAGCTATTTATTTATGATCTTTATTACTTCGTCCTTGCTCAAAACTCTGCCCATGGAAACTACTTTGTTATCAATGACCAGGGCCGGTGTTCTCATTACACCCATAGCTGCGATTTGTGTAAAATCAGTAACATGGTCAATAGTTGCTTCCAGCTTTAATTCCGCAACAGCTTCTTTAACATGTTCCTCCAAGGCATTACAATTAGCACAGCCACTACCTAAAATTTTAAAATTCATTTGTTTGTCCTCCTTATATCAGCAAATAAGCAATAGCGTTGAATAAATAACCTACTGCAATAATACCAACAGTACAAATTCCCACAAAGACTCCTAACAGCTTAGGCTTAACAGCCTTTCTCAGCATGATGATGGAAGGTAAGGATAAGGTAGTTACTGCCATCATGAAGCTTAAGATGGTTCCCAGCTGAGCCCCTTTACCCAAAAGAGCTTCGGCTACAGGAATGGTGCCAAAAATATCTGCGTACATGGGTATTCCCACCAGTGTGGCTAAAATAACGCCGAAAGGATTTTTATCTCCCAGTACTTTTTCAATATAGCTCTCAGGAATCCAGTTATGAATTAGTGCACCAATGCCTACACCAATTAAAATATAGGGAAATACTTTCTTAAAAGTGCCTAGCATTTGTTCCTTGGCATAAGCAATACGATCTGCCGTCGTCAATTCTTCCGGCTCCATATCCAACACTGTAGCATTTTTTACCAAATCTTCCAGCTCATCTTCCAGATGTAAATGCTCAATGATGGTACCGCCTATTACCGCCACGATGAGGCCAAATATTACATAAACAAGAGCAACCTTGGTACCAAAAATACTCATCAAAAGAACCAGGCTGCCCAAGTCCACCATGGGAGAAGAAATAAGGAAAGAGAAAGTAACTCCCAGTGATAAACCTGCTCCCGTAAAACCAATAAACAAGGGAATAGATGAACAGGAGCAAAATGGTGTTACCGTACCAAGCAGAGCTCCCAGCATATTAGCCCAGATACCATGGAATCTGCCCATGATTTTCTTGCTGCGCTCCGGTGGAAAATAACTCTGAATATAACTAACGGTAAAAATCAGCACACAAAGTAAAACCGTAATTTTTAGAACATCATAGACAAAAAACTGTAGGCTGCCGCCCATTCGTCCGGAAATATCTATACCCAAGCCTGTGAGCAAATTGCCGATTAGCTCATTGAGCCATTTCATGCCTAATATTTGATTTTGAATAAAATCTCCTAAACCACTGAACATATTAATCTTTTCCTTCCAATAGTTGATTCAAAAGCTGCTTAACCTGCTTAGCTGCTTTTTTATTAATGCTATAATGCATCCACTTTCCTTCTTTGCGTCCTGTCACTATACCGGAATCACATAATATTTTCATATGATGGGACAAAGTAGGCTGACTAATCTTTAATTCTTCTAAAAGCTTGCAAGCACATTTTTCTTCGTTAGTTAAAAGCTTAATGATAGCAATCCTGCTTTCATCACAAAAGGCTTTAAACATTCTGGCTGTTTCTGCGTTGGTCACGACTATCACCTCTTTGACTTTCTTCAGTTACATTATAGCAATATATTGATATATGTCAATATATAAATATATTAAATTTTACAAAAAGGCAAAAAAATAACTGTCAGGTTTTTACCTGGCAGTCATTTTTAGTTTAATAAGCGTCTCCGCCTTCCGCAAGTCGCTCCACGGAATAAATATGTGCTGAACTGTTAATAATGACTTGAGCCCTGCCTAAAGAAGCGGAGCATACATAAGCAACATGTCCCGGTTGAATAGTAACAGTGTAATTAGGATTACAAGGGAAAATTACATTACCGGTAGGCGGTGTAGGAAATTTGGCTAGTAAAGCATATTTATTGTTAGCCGGATCATCAGTGGTTAATTTCGTTGAATCACCAAAAGGATTTATCTGGATATAGCTTCCCGTCTTCGCATAATAAATTGCCAAGGCGCTATCAATGGTACGTAAATCCGCTACGATTCTGGCTCCTTTGGCCGTGGCAGTAGCATCCATCATTCTGGGAATGGCTAGGCCGGCCAAAATACCTATGATGGCAATTACTATAACCAGCTCAATTAACGTAAACCCTTTTCTACGAGTATGTTTCTGCATGTGTGGTCGCTTCCTTAGTATGAATAATCTTCTAAATTTACCGAAACGGTAGTAAAAATATTGTAACTTAATTGTATCGTTTTATTCGTTTTATTGCAAGGGCATTAAAAGTTATTTCTTTTCTCATTTGTAACAATTTATCGGCTTTATGCCAGTTATATGTGGGACAAGGGGACGGTACTTTTGTCTCACGCGATTCATGTGAGACAAAAGTACCGTGTGGTGACCCCAAAAAGTTAGACTTGATAACGTAGCAGTTTTTACTGCTACGTTATTTTCATGATACTTGGAGAGACAGCCTGTATTCTATAGGGCTCATCCAGCCAAGTGATTTCTTAATCCGTTGCTCGTTGTAATACTTTATATATTTTTTCAATAGCCGTTTTTAGGCTGTCATAACTGTAATAGGCACAACCATAGTACATTTCCTGCTTCATTATCCCAAAAAAGTTCTCCATTACAGAGTTATCATGACAGTTGCCTTTCCTGGACATGCTTTGGAATATCCTGTGACTGTTTAATGCGTCGACATAAGACTTCATCTGGTATGCCCATCCCTGGTCGGAGTGGAATGTCCTTCTGTACCGGCAATCAGAAGTCACTTCTATGGCTGCGTTGAGCGCAGCCATAATGCCTTGTGCATTTGGCTGTTTGGCAATATTAAAGCTTATTATCTCCCTGTTGTACAGGTCCATAAATGGGTCAAGATACAGCTTCCTAATAGCCATATGTCCTTTGTTATCAATCTCATAGTATTTAAACTCTGTAGTGTCGGTGGTGATTTTCTGGTAAGGAATGCTTGTGTTAAATCTGCGCCTAAGTCTATTGAAAGCCACAGTGCCGACAGTTCCCCTGTAAGAGCTATACTTCCTGCTCCTGCGGGTAAAGGATGTAACTTGGAGGCCGAGCTTCTGCACAATTCTTTGTACCTTCTTCTTATTGATGAGTATCCCCAGCTTTTTCAGTTCGCCATATATGCGGCGGTAGCCGAAGTCTTTATGCCGTAGGCGTATCTCTTTAATTTCTTCTTCCAGCTCTAGGTCAGGGTTGGGTTTGTTCATGCGCTTCTGCCAGTACATGTATGTTGCCTTGGGTAGTTTTGCAACAGCGAGAATGTCCTTTAATCTGTATGATCCTCGGAGGCTGTGGACGACTCTCGCCCTTTTTTCCATTTGGCTTCCTTTAAGCGCAGCCTCCTCAATCCTTTTAAATATGCATTCTCTATTTTCGCATACAGCAACTCATGCTCCAGCTGCTTAACGTATTCAGATTTTTTATCCTGCTCAGTTGGTATCGCCTTTCTCTTCCTAGCCACTTCGTTAGGTCTCCCTTCCTGCCTCTGTCTCAAAGCTTCGGGACCCGCTTCCCTAAAAACAGCTACCCATTCCTTGATTGCGCGAGAATTGGTTAGCCCGACTGATAGAGCCAGATCCTGATAAGAAATATCTGTTGTTAAATATGACTCTACCACATGAAGCTTAAATTCGAAAGAGTGTTCTCTATTTTCTCTTGAAGTGATTAGGCCTTTTTCTCCGAAAGCTTGGTATGTCTTCACCCATCGTTGCAGTACGGCTCTTCCAGAAATGCCGTACCGCTTGACTAAGACGCCGTAACTTCCTTCATTGTCCAAATATGCCTTTACAGCCTTCAATTTGACTTCAAGCCGATATCTCCTGCAAAGTTTCATAAAAAGACCCCCTAAAGTTAGAATTTAGGTCTAACTTTAGGGGGTCAGCACACCGTCCCCTTGTCCCAATTTGTGCTATAATAAAGCAATATTTCTATTGAGGAGAAAATTTAATGCGCACAAAATTATCCGATGTTTTAACACATAACCATGGTCATATGGTCATAGACGGTTCCATGTCCACCGGACTGGAGCTATTAGGCTGTACGATGAAGGACTCTCTGTGGACAGCTAAAATTTTAGCAGAGCAACCTGAAAAAGTTAAGGAAGTTCATTTAGAATATTTCCGTGCCGGTGCTGATTGTGGTATTACCTGCAGCTATCAGGCCACTATTCCCGGTCTTATGGCTCATAGTTACAGCCAGGAAGAAGCTGAAGAAATTATTGTTCGTTCCATTAAAGTATTTTTAGAAGCTCGTACCCAGTGGTGGGAAAAAGAAGGCAAGGCTGCAGGTCGTGCTTATCCCCTGTGTCTGGCCGGCTGTGGTCCGTATGGTGCCTATCTGGCCGATGGTTCTGAATACCGTGGTCACTATGGCGTTAGCAAGGAAATCCTGCAAGAATTTCACAAGCGTCGTGCCCAGCTTTTGTGGCAGGCAGGCGCAGATCTACTCTTATTTGAAACAGAGCCTTCCTTAGAGGAAGCTTTGATAGAAGCTGAGCTTGCTGAGCAAATGGGTGCTGATTACTGGTTAAGCTTTAGCTGCCAAAATGGTACGCTTACAAACGAAGGTGACAGTCTGACAGATTGCGCCAAAATACTGAGTCATAACCATCCTCACCTACGAATGCTAGGGGTCAACTGTACTCCTCCCCATTTCATGCTGGAAGCAATTGCTGCCTTACAAAATGGTACTTCCCTACCTATTGGCGTATATCCTAACAGTGGCGAAATATATGATGCCAAGACTAAGACCTGGCATGGGGAAAGCGAAAAGCAACAAAGCTTTGGCGATTTTGCTAAAGCCTGGTACCTGGCAGGAGCAAGTGCTGTAGGCGGGTGCTGTCGTACCGCTTCTTCACATATTAAACAAGTTGAAGCTGTTAGAAACAAATTGCATAGCAAAGATTAATATTTAACATTAGTAACAGAGTAACGTGGTAAACACAAACTAACACAAAGAAGGCGAAAGTAATGAAAAAGATTGTTACTACGATTTTAGGAACTTGTTTAGCCCTAACTGTTTTGACAGGCTGCGGTGGAACTACTACACCTAAGAAAGCTGCTGAAACACCTAAAGCTAAAAGCGAAACGACCTATAAGGTAGGTATGGATGCTACCTATGCACCTTTTGGTTTTCAGGACAAGGACAAGAAAGAATATATCGGCTTTGATGTCGATATCATTAAAGCCATTGCTAAAGCAGAAGGCTTTAAGGTAGATATTCAAAACATCGCCTTTGATGGTTTGATTCCCGCTTTGCAAACCGGTAATCTGGATATTGTCATTAATGATATGACTATTACCCAGGACAGGGCCAAAACCGTTCTCTTCTCCAAGCCCTACTACATTGCCGGGCAAGGTCTTCTGGTTAACAAAAACAACAATAGCATCAAGCTAAAGAAAGACCTGGACGGTAAAAAGGTTGGGGTTTCCATCGGTTCTACCGGAGCAGAGGTTGCTCACAAGCTAAAGAATGTTACCATTCACGAATTTAATACTATCGTAGACGCCTTTCTGGAATTAAAAAATGGTGGCGTGGATGCAGTAATTAATGACAAGCCTACCAATGAGTACTATGTCACTACCGGTGGCAAGGACTTCGCTAAAGCTGAAGATGCAGATTTTGAAGTTGAATATCTGGGCATTGCAGTGGCGAAGAAAAATACTGAACTAATGAATAAGATTGATCATGGTTTAGCTGCCATCAAATCTAATGGCCAATATGCACAAATTTATAAAAAGTGGTTTGGCAAAGAACCACCTAAAGAAAAGTAAAAAAGAAGTGACCACCTTGGGTGGTCACTTCTTTTTTAAGTTTCAGCACAATCTGCTCCATCACAGGGAGTAATGTTTAAGGAATATAAACCATTTTTTTCGCTGAGAATGCCCTGGGCTTTTAAATTGCTCCATTGCACGGAAAGCCCTGTTCTATCCACGAATAAATAATCCGCCAGCTCTTGGCGATTAAAGGGGATGGTAAAGGGATTGCCTCCTGCCAAACGCATTTGCTCCGAAAGATAAGATAACAATTTACGATAAGTCGTTCTGCCGGAAAGATGGATCATTTTCCGATTAAGAGCAACATATTTATCCGCTAAAATGTGGAGCAAATTTTCAGCCAGCATTTTGTGTTGAGCACAAGACTTTTCACAGGTGTGAAGAATCCGTTTCACCTCTATAAGCAAAACCTCGCTATCTACCTGAGCTACGATACTGACCGGTAAGTGCTGCTTAGTGGAGCAGGCAAAGGCATCACAAAAAAGCTGGCCTGCCACAAAGTAACCAATAATACTTCGTCCTCCTAAAACATCCTCATATACTGTGTTGATACATCCCGAAAGCACAATGCCCAGCTTCGTGACAGAGGAATCTGCCAAAAAAATCAGTTCTCCCTTTTTATAAGAATATTTTCTGGCCTGTAAGCAGTCTAACAAAGGCAAGAACTCTTCTTTTCCTACGCCGTTAAATAAAGGATTGCTTCTAGACAACTCTGCAAATTGTTTCATTTTCTTCTCCTGTGTAGAAAATTCAACATACAATTTTGTTTAATTGTATTACACTACTGCCAAGAGGTCAATAATCAACTATTTACCAATAAAGTGCGCCCGTCCCGCCCAGGCCGGAGAAAGGAATTTAATATGAATACCAAACAACTCCACAAGGAAATAAAAAACAGAGGAAGTGCAGACGTTACCTATTTAGGACATTCTGTAGACGAAATGATTTGGACATTTATGGAAGAAAATCAGATTCCAGGGCTAACCCTTGCCATTGTCCAAGCTCCTTATATTCCCAGAGTAGTAGGCTATGGCATGTCCGATGTAAAACAAAGACGTTTAGCTTCTGCCAACACCATGTGGCCGGTAGGTCCCATTTCTCAAGCTTTTGCTGCTGTAGCACTAATGCAGCTTTATGAAAAAAATAAGGTAGCTTTAGATGCTCCTGTGGGCAACTATCTTCCTGAATTACCGGCTGCTTGGCAGACCATCCCTGTTTTAACACTATTGCGTCATGCTTCAGGCATCTTCGATTACAGAAAAGCTGCAGGCTGGCAATATGACAAAGCTTACTCCTTTGCACAGTTGCTAGAGCTGGTCAAAGAACAGCCCTTGGCCTTTGAACCGGGCACTGCAGTAGAATTAAGTGCTACCAACTTCCTACTGATTACTGAAATCGTTGAAAGAGTCAGTGGTCAAAGCTACCATGATTTTGTACAAGAAAACCAAATTGATTTCTTAAAGCTTAAGCATACCGGCTTTGCAGAAGACCTGTTTCTTTTCCCTTGGGAAGATGTGGCTAAGACGGAAAATGTACACCAGCTTTTTAAAACTGCCGGACAGTATATTGATCCTACTGAACCTGCGCAAAGCTATGATGAAACCGGTACTGCCATCCCAAGAGCAGCCTCTTCTGCGCTCCGTGGTTTCTCTGATATTTGGGCCAGCGCTCAAGATGTTTCTTTCTGGGATATTGGCTTGGCAGGTGGTGTACTCATTCATTCTGCCGACAACCGTGCCTTGGTTTATGCTACCTGGCAGCTGCCTAGTGGCGAAGCTGCTCCCGGTGTGGCAGGCTGGCAATTCTACCATCACAGAGGCTTAATGGATATTAAGGGTTCTTTGCCAGGTTACTCCTGCTTCTTAAGTCGTTTTACCCATGCCGAAGAATTAGTCTGCGTAACACTTCTGGCTAATAAAGAAGGTATTGATTTCACTAACCTGGGCCGTCGTATTGCCGGTGCCTTTGGGGATTTGCTTTCCACCAATTATGATGACAACAGACTATACCTATTAGAAAGTCAGTTCTCTGCAGAAAGAACCATTAAACGTCTGGAAGCAGAGCTGAGCAAACGCAGCATCCCCCTCTTTGCTAAGTTTGATCACGCCGCGAATGCCCAAAGCGTTAATTTGGAGCTTCGTCCTACCACCGTACTAGTTTTTGGTTCTCCTAAAGTAGGTACAGGCCTCATGCAATTAGACCAAAGTATTGCTCTGGAGCTTCCTTTGCGCATAGCAGTATGGGAAGATGAGGCAGGCAGCACTTGGCTGGCCTTTCCCCGTCTTGAACTGATAGCTGAGGAACATGGTCTGACCGACAATAAAACCATCGCGGCTATGGAAAAACTTTTAGAGAATCTAGTTAACAAGGCAGGCAACATTTACTAAGCTTAGCCCCCAGCAACAGCTTTACATAAAGCAAAGCCTGTCATTTCTACAAAAAATGGCAGGCTTTGCTTATATATGCTAAATTCTTAACAATTTTAGAAAGAAAAATTCGGCACCATGCTTCTCTCTATTAACGAGTATTTAGGCCATGTTATAATCACCCTACAGAATAAATATTGCCAGCAAAGGAAGGTGCATATATCATGTCTAAAGCAAAAATGTTGAAAACCTTTGGTCACCATCTTATATTTACTGCCTTGCTTAGCTTGTCGCTGGGCAGTATAATCTGCCCTCTACCCAGAGCGTTGGCAGGAACAATTACTCTTGATCACCCTGTAGACAAATATAATGGCGTTGTGCAATTTGCTCCCCTGCGTGATTTTCTAGTGCAAGGTAAGCTGCTGGATTTTACCGAGCCGGTAATTAACGTGCGCGTTACCTTGGTAGATACCAAAGGTAACGTTTTGCGCACTGTTACCAGTCAAGTAAATTCACAAGGCTATACTGATTCATCTCAAATTGATATTTCGTCCGTGGGAAAATTTGGTGATCTACAGTGGACTAACAATCCGGCAGCTTTGAAAAACAATCCTTCCCCTGATTTAGTAAAAGATAAAACCAGCAGTACTAACAAAGCTGTCATCAATGCCAATAAACTTTATTCCGCCCTCGTGTTTGGTGGTATTGCCAACAACAGTGGCATACAGGAAAAGCTACCTTGTCTCACACCCGGAGTTTATACTCTCCAGGTAGCAGCTCTTGATGCCGACGGCAAGGTTTTAGCTTCTACCTCCGAAGAAATTAAAATGAATAGCAGCAATATGGTCTGTGCTCGTTTTTCCCCTGCCAAGGCGGATGGCTATCCCCATTTTGAAAACGTTCAGGAATTTGCCAAGGCCAACAACCTTAAAATTATGTTAGATCCTTTCCCTGCCTATTGGATGCAAGGTCCTACTCCCGTTTCCGATGCTGTTTTTTTATGAAAATCTCAAAATATGGCGAGTAAACGATTTGGTAGAGTACCTGGTTGCTCCCAAGACCTATGTGGTAATTTACAATATATCTGACAGCAGCGCTACCCACGGTGTAGAAATAGGTGGCTTAATCTATAACAAGTTTTTGCAGGCTGCTACACCGAGGCATGAGGTTTATTTCTATCGCTATGATATTGGTGATACCGCAGTAAGCTATACAAAGAAAAATGGTAAGGTAATAACCAAGGTTGGCACTATTGTTGATTTTGATGGCAAGCATCGTGCCCATGGTTATAACCAGCTGGCTGTTGCCAGGGCGGAAATGCGTCAGGCAGATAAACCTACCACAGAAAATATTTATAACCCACTGGATCTGCCGGTGGACATAGATACCAAGCTTTCTGATGGTGTGAAGATAAATTCTTCCCAGACCTTAAGTCTTTATGGTGCCGTTACGCCCTTGGCTAATAGCCCTGTAAGCTATGATGAGGTTAAGGAATTCTATAATGTAGGCAACCGCATTGCCAACCTGTACTATGAAATCACCGGACCCGGAGGCATCATCACCAGACGAGAAACACATAGCATAGGTCTCACCAGACAATACAAGCCTAATAGCAAAGCTTCCTCTCTGTATGAATTCAAGCATGACTTTGCTGCTACTGATTTTCCTCATCCCGGTGTTTATAAAATTAAAGTACAGGGCCTTGATACCAAAGGCAATAAGGTTAAAGATGCTAATGTGGCATTTAACTGTAAGGTCAAATAAAAGGTGAAGTATCATGAAAATAAAATCATTTCCAAGTAAAGATGCCTGGCATTATCTTGGCACTGTGCTGCTAGGACTTTTGCTTATGATGACCCTAGGATGTGCCGGCGTAAATTCTTTTGCAGCCGGTAATGCTTTACCGAAAGGAAGAGAAAATATGCCGGAAAAAATTCAGCTTATGGATAAACAAAAAGACACTAAAAAACATACCATTTATTTAGCAGGCGGTTGCTTCTGGGGCATGGAGAAGCTGATGCGTTCACTACCAGGAGTTGTTAATGTTACCGCTGGCTATGCCAATGGCAATAAGACTAACCCCACCTATGAAGAGGTCTGCAGTGGTACTACGCACTTTAGGGAAACTGTAAAAGTTGATTATGATCCTGCCAAGGTAAGTCTGGCTACTGTTTTATATGCCTTTTATTCTGTCATTGACCCTACAATTGCCAATAAGCAAGGTAATGATATTGGCAGTCAGTATCAAACCGGCGTATATTATACCGATTTGGAAAGTAAGGCTATTGTAGAAAAGGTAGCCGAGGTAGAAAGTAAGCGCTATGCTAAATTTAAGGTAGAAAACAAACCGCTGGAAAACTTCTACCCTGCCGAAGCATATCATCAACAATATCTGGACAAAAATCCAGGTGGCTATTGCCACATTTCTCCTGTCGCTTTTCAAAGAGTGGCAGCTTTGAAAGTAGATGCCGGCAAATATCAACGGCCTAGTGATGCAGAAATTAAGAATCGCTTAAGCAAAGAAGAATATAAGGTAACTCAAGAGCGTGGTACGGAAGCTCCCTTCACCAATAAATATGATAAAACTTTTGAACCAGGTATTTATGTAGACATCGTTACCGGCGAACCACTCTTTCTCTCCTCGGATAAATTTGACAGTGGCTGTGGCTGGCCTGCATTCAGCAAGCCTATTGATCCCAATGTAGTTGTCTACCAAAAAGATACTTCTCTGCTCACTGAGCGTACAGAAGTGTCTAGTCGTACCGGCAGCTCCCATCTAGGGCATGTTTTTGTGGGAGAAGGAATTTCTCCTACTGACGTGCGTTTCTGCATCGACAGTGCATCCTTAAAATTCATTCCCTACGCCGATATGGACAAAGCCGGCTATGGTGATTATAAAGCCATGGTAGAAAAAGAAATGAAAAAATAAATGAGCAGGCAATGTATTATTTTATTCCATGTTTTACTTGACAAAAATAAGATTTCAATGTATTATTAGTACAGAGTCCTAATACTGATAAGTAAAATTTGTGTTAGTACTTCAAATAAATAAAGATAGGAGGGGTTCTGTGCTACAACAACGGATGACAAAACAAAAACAACTTGTGCAACAAATTGTACAGGCACATCACGATCACCCTACTGCAGATCAAATTTATCTGGAAGTGCGCACTCTGGATGACAAGATCAGCAGAGGTACGGTGTATCGCAACTTGGAGCAGTTATCTGAATCCGGTGTCATATCCCATGTGAAGGTTCCCGGTGCCAGTCGCTATGATTATCGCCTTGATCACCACTATCACATGCTCTGTACAAATTGCGGAGCGGTATATGACATTCCCCTTGATTATGACGAGACACTTGATGCTCAAGTCATGAAAAAGACAGGTTTTCAGATTAATAGACATCAAACTGTTTTTGAAGGACTGTGTCCCCTCTGCCAAAAAGAACTGAAACGTAAGAAAGCTAAAAAGTAACAGCATCAGCTTTAAGCGTATACGGGCGCTACCCCTTCCCGTAAATACAAACTCAAAGGAGAATTATCATGAGAAGTATAGCTAAATTAGATTTGCAATATGCACATAGATTTTATGGTTTCAAAGGCGAAGCACAATATCTGCATGGCCATACCGGAGTATTAACCCTGGAAGTCGAAGACACCGTTAACATGGGCGTTAATATGGTTTTCCCTTGCAATGAAATTCAAAAGACTGCTTGGAATGTTTTGAAGAATTTTGATCATGCTCTTATCTTAAGAGAAGATGATCCCCTACTTCCTGCTATCTTGAAAGTATATGAAGAACAAGGTATCAGAAATGGCGCTCCTACCAATCAAATGAAGGGCCCTGCTTTCAAGACAGAATTGGCTACTGCTTATCCTGAGTGTCGTGTAGTGGTTACCAAGGAAACCATGACTGTAGAAGGCATGATTAAGATTGTTTACGATTTACTGAAAGATAAACTCAACATCGCTAAGATTACCTTTACCAGTGGTGTGAACGCTGCAACTGCAGATTTCAAACCAGAAAAGACTATGGACCGCTGCCCATTATGCGGTATAGCTTTGGTAAATGGTGTATGCCCTAAATGCGGCTACAAGAAATAAGCTTAATAAAAAAATCGGTGACTACGGTCACCGATTTTTTTATCGTTAATAGCGAACCTAAACATGTGAGCATTTAATGTTTCTATTGACAAATTTTAATTTTGTTATACAATAATACACAAGTTCATAAAAAAACCGATGACTGAGAAGAGTAAGTACAGATAAGTTTCTTTCAAGAGAGCTACCGACGATGGGAAGGCAGCAGGAAACCCTCTACTGAATGGACTCACGAGGGCGGGACGAATTTTAGTAGTGCCCGACGGGATCTTCACCCGTTAACAAGGAAGCGTATAAGTGAGCGTATACGGAAGAAGTTGGATGCATATGCATCAATAATGAGTGGTACCGCAGAAGCCTAAGCTTTTGTCTCAGTAATGAGACAAAAGCTTTTTTTATTTTCTGGTGCCTGGCGGCTCAAATAAAAATTTTACGGAGGTAAGTAACATGACAAACAAGATTCCCCACAGAATTTATTTAACCGAGGACCAGATTCCTACCCAATGGTACAACTTACGAGCTGATATGAAGGAAAAACCGGATCCTATGCTTAACCCGGCCACCGGCAAACCTGTCAAAGAAGAAGATTTGTATCCTGTTTTTTGTAAGGAATTAGCTAAACAAGAGCTGGACAATACCACTCCCTACATTGATATTCCGGAACCAATTTTAGAGCTGTATAAAAACTATCGTCCCTCTCCCTTATGTCGTGCTTATAATTTAGAAAAAGCTCTTGGCACCCCTGCCAAGATTTATTACAAATTCGAAGGTAACAATACCTCAGGCAGTCACAAATTAAATTCTGCCGTAGCCCAAGCCTACTATGCTAAGAAACAAGGCTTAAAAGGCGTCACCACAGAAACCGGTGCCGGCCAATGGGGTACTGCTTTAGCAGAGGCATGTGCTTTCTTTGGCTTAGAGGCCGTTGTCTACATGGTTAAAGCTTCCTACAATCAAAAGCCTTTCCGCAAAGCTATCATGCAAACCTTTGGTGCCAGCGTTTATGCCAGCCCCAGTGATACCACGGTAGCAGGCCGTAAAATTCTGGCAGAAAATCCGGATAATCCTGGCAGCCTAGGCTGTGCTATCAGCGAAGCCGTAGAAAGAGCTGTCACTTCTGATGGTTATAAATATGTCTTAGGTTCTGTACTTAATCAAGTACTGCTCCATCAATCCATCATCGGTTTGGAAAGCGCCAAGGCCATGGAAATCTTGGGTGAATATCCTGATATCATTATTGGCTGCGCCGGAGGTGGTTCTAACCTAGGCGGTCTTATTGCTCCCTTTGCCAAGGATAAAATTAAAGGGATGCACAACCCTCGCTTAATTGCTGTGGAGCCTGTTTCTTGTCCGTCCTTAACTCGTGGTCGTTATGCTTATGACTTCTGCGACACCGGCAAAATTACTCCTATGGCCAAAATGTACACCTTAGGCTGTACCTTTACTCCTTCACCTATTCATGCCGGTGGCTTACGCTACCATGGTATGTCCCCCATTCTCAGCAAGCTTTATCATGATGGCTACATGGAAGCCATTGCCGTTCCCCAAACTGAGGTTTTTGAAGCTGCCACCTTATTTGCTAAGAACGAGAGCATCCTGCCTGCCCCTGAATCAGCTCATGCTATTTTAGGTGCTATAAAAGAAGCAGAAAAATGCAAGGCCACCGGAGAAGCCAAAACTATTCTCTTTGGTTTAACCGGCACCGGTTTCTTTGATATGACTGCTTATGAATCCTTCCGTATTGGCAAGTTAACTGACTATGTGCCTACTGATGCAGACTTAAAAGTAAGCATGGATAAATTGCCAAAGATTCCCGGCATACAAGAATAAAAAACAAAACTCGCTAACCTTTACCGGTTAGCGAGTTTTGTATTTATAAGCTGGGTAAAACTTCCCGGATGATATAGCGCCATAAATCATGATTGCAATCCGGTCCTACCCTATTGGCGCACTGCTTGGTTTCGGCTACAGCATTGGCCGGTGCTACGCCACAATCAGCTCTTTGCAACAGTTCGTTATCATTGGGGTAGTCACCTGCTGCTACCACCAGGCGTCCGGCATTGACCGGCAGCTTACGCATTACCTCCATCATATGGCCCTTGGAAACCTCTGCTCCTACAAATTCCAAATAATTTACCTCTGAATAAAAATTAGTAGAAACTTTAGTTATTTTTAAATTGGCAGCTGCACTGCGTATTTGTTCTAAGATAGGACGTGGTGCACACAGGAAAAACTTAAGCCACTCCAAATCAGCTGCCTCCGCCAACGAGATATGCTGATAATCCCATTTTTCAATAGCTAAGCGGGGATCGTCATAGCAAGGTTCAGAAAGAATATACAAACGATCTGCAGTATAAATTTCCAGACAAACCTGAGGAAACTCTTTCAGGCAATATGCAGCAAACTGCCGCCAAAGAATGCCATTAAGAGGACAGCTTTTTAAGATTTTATCACTGGCTAAATCTACCAGTAAGGAACCATTATAAAAAATACTGGGAGAATTAACTGTAATGCCCTGCAAATAACCTTTGGCATTATCAGGCGTTCTGCCGGTAGCAATGGCGAATTGCCCGCCTCCTGCCACAAACTCATTAATAGCTACTTTATTTGCCTCTGATACTACCTTGTCACTATTTAATAATGTGCCATCCAAATCACTAACCAGCAAGAAATCTTTATAGGTTTTCATTCTTCTCCTCCTGTTGCCAGATTCCCGACAGGCGGTTCATAAAATCACGTGGGGAAATATGCAAATATTTTTTAAAAACTACGCAAAAGTTCTTATAATCTCCAAAGCCATTCTGCTCTGCTACCTCATAAACCCGATAGGTACCTGCAGACAGTTGCTTCACTGCTTTGCGCAATCTTTGTTTAGTCAAAAGCTCACCAAAGGTCTGACCGCAAACCTCTTTAAATTTACGGCTTAAATAGCTGGGGCTGACTGCTTGTTCCTCAGCTAACATTTCAATACTTAATTTAGCCCGGTAATCACTACGAATCCGCTCCAGGCAAACTTTTACATAGGGATTCAAGGCATCGGTTTGCAAAAGGCCTTGCCAATCAATCAGCTCCTTAGCTTCCCGCTCCGGATTGCTTTGTTGTACCTCTACTACCTTGTCCTGTGACTTTTCCTGATTAAGCCGTGCCATCAGCTTGGCTAGCTCCTGTTCTTCCACCGGTTTTAAAAGATAATCCGTAGCTTGCAATTGAATAGCCTTTTGGGCGTAGGCAAATTCAGCGTAGCTGGTAAGGAAAACCAAATGTGGCAGCAGACCCTTCTCTTTTGCCTGCTGCGCCATAGTAAGGCCATCCATGATGGGCATCCTGATATCAGTAATAACCACATCAGGATGTTCCTTTTCCAAAAGAGCCAAACCCTCTGCTCCATTAGATGCCTCGCCTACCACTATGCAGTTCATGCTTAGCCAGTCCACAGTGCAGACTAGTCCTCTGCGAATGATATCTTCATCTTCTACGATGATTATTCTCAGCATCTTATTTTGCTTCCTCTCTTGTTACCCTAACCGGTAAAATCATACTCACCCTGGTACCGCCTTCCGGTGGACAGGAAATCGTAAGGCCATAAGCCGAACCATACATTAGCTGAATACGGCGATGAATATTGTAGATGCCGGTATGTACTGAATCATTTGCTTCCTGACTAAGCAGCTTTTGCAGACTGCTTAACTGCTCGGGCTGAATACCCATGCCCTTGTCGGTAATCTCCACCTGAAGTTGCTTATCAACTACCTGAAGCTTGGCCCTGATAGTAATCTTACCTTGGGCATCAGCACCATATTTAATGGCATTTTCCACCACTGGTTGTAAGAGTAGCTTAGGAACCAAACAAGTCAGCGCTTCGTCAGCAACAGTCGCCTGATAATCAAGGCGCTTGCCAAAACGTGCCTGCTGAATAACCAGATAATTATCCAGATAAGTTAAATCATCCTTCAGAACAACCTGCCGGACGGTATTATTGATACTGTAGCGCAAAAGAGCAGATAGCGCCACAATCATCTTGCTGGCTGTGTCCGGTTCCAGCTTAATCATGAATTTAATATTTTCCAAAGTGTTAAACAAAAAATGCGGATTAAACTGTGATTCCAATTGTCTTAGTTCAGAAACCACATTGGCCCGAGCCTCTGCTTCGTTTAAGGATATTAATTCCTTCAGGCTTCCCACCATGCGATTATATTCATCGGCAATTTCTTCAAATTCGTTACCGGTGTGAATCTGCAAATCATAATCCAAATGACCATCTTTTACTGCCTGGAAAGCAGCGGTCAATTCTTCCACAGCCTTCATCTTACTGGCGGTTTCCCGTTTCAGGCTAAAGAGAATGATGGGAACCATAAGCAGCAAAACACCCAACAGAATAAATATACCTGTAGCCAGCTGCATACCTCTGTTACCAATAGGCATAAAGGAATAGATGGTAAATTTATTTTGCCAAAAACTCTGCCTAGTCAAATAGAAAGATTGCTTCTGCAAGGTAACTACGCCACTGTCCTTTTCCAGCTCAGGCAAGCTTTGTTTAAAGGAAGTGTTTTTAAACAACCCCAGAGTAGAAAGAGGCGTGTAACCATATTCATCCTGCAAAACCAGATTTACTTCAGGAAAAGCAATCCTTCTAGTCAGCTCATCGCCACTAAGGACAAAAACCATATAACCTTGCAGCTGCCCTGCTTTGTGCAAAGCCCGGCCAATTAAAAGATCCCATTGATTGGTATCCGTGTTTTGGACAAATTCCAGCTGAGTATTAGTGCTCTGCTCCATACGATACAAAGCGCCCCAACGACGTACCGGGCTTTGCAGGTTTTCCTGTCTATGCAAGGGACTAGCCAAGATAATATTGCGGTTGGCATCCAAAAGATAAAAATAAGGATGGTCTCCCCGCCTATTAATTTCACGATAAAACTCCGGATAAAAATCCTGCTTCTCTAAATCCATACGGTCAATGGCATCTACCCGTTCTTCATAATCGGTAAAGATTTCAGAAAGTATCTGTGCAGCCTGTTCCCGTTTATCAATACTTACCTCTACTACGTTTCTGCTCCAGTAAAAGGCTGCCAGGATAATGCAGATTAGTGCCATGATTACTACCGGAACCACAGCGTACTTGGTCAAGGCAATTCTAAATTCATCTTGTAGACGTCGCACCCTGCACCCTCCCCTCTGAAACCATGCTTTAATTTCTTAATTATAGCATATTGCCAAGCCGATTAAAAAGACCGCTGCTCTAACCTACCGGCTAGGACAGCGGTCTGTCTTAATTATTGTACGCTGGCAAAAATATCTTTAAACTTATCCAGCCAAATCTTCTTGTTCTTGCTAACTACTTCTTCGTTATCCTTAATAATCTTAATCTTGCTCTTGCTTTCCAAACCCTTCGGAGCCTCCACATCATCACGAACGCTACGACGATGAAGCTTGGCAGTAATAATGCTTTGGGCTTCCTTGCTGGTAACGAAGTCAATAAACTTCTTGGCATTCTCTAAATGTTTGGCACCCTTAATTACATAGATGCCATCCGGTTTGGAAATAACGCCTTCCTTCATATAAATAACTTTAACAGGAGCACCATCAGCTACATATTAGCGCCGCCTTCTTCAAAAGTGCAGCCTACGGTATATTCGCCATCAGCTACGCCCTTGTAAACAGCGGAAGAACCGGAAAGCAGCTTGCCATCCAGGTTTTGGCAGAACTTCTTTACATAGTCCCAACCCTTTTCAGGATCGCCATTGCCCATATCATAAAGCATGTTAACCAAGTGTTCAAAAGCAGAAGAAGACTTGGAAGGATCAGTCATGGCAATCTTGCCCTTTAAAGCAGGATTGAGCAGATCAGCATAGCCGTCAATTTTAATATTGCCAATCAGCTTGGTGTTAACCATCAGCACACTGGGAATATCTGTAAAACGAGTTAAGGTACCTTCTACGTTTTTAAAATCAGGTTGAATATGGTCTTCGTTCTTGGAAGCATATTTTTCAAATAAAGCTGTCTTAGGTCTTACAGAACCTAGAGCCCCGCCCCAGAGAATATCACCCAAGGGATGAGCCTTCTCAGATTCAATACGTTTTAAGAGCTCGCCTGTACCTGCGGAAATTACTTCTACCTTAATACCGCTTTGTTTTTCAAACTCGGAAACTAGTGGTTTGGTAAAATCAAGAGGGTGAGAGCAATAAATAATCAGCTTTTTCTCATTGTTGGCTTCGCCGCCTTTAGCTGCTTCCTGCTTCTTGCCACCGCAGCCGGCTAAGGCTGTGCACATAACCACGCCTGCAATTACTAGTGATAACGCTTTCTTCAACTTCATACAAAAACCTCCTTTTAAATTTTCGACTATATCTATATTTTTTATTTTTGCCCTTTTTATAAGGTTACATCCTTACTACCGGAAACCTTAAAGAATACCAGCATAGCTATGATAGTCATAAGCGTCAAAATAGTGGATAGTGCTGCCGCTGTACCATAGCTGGCTCTGATAACCTCAGTATAAATAGCTACTGACATGGTCTTAGTTTCACCGGTAAATAAGATAACCGAAGAACTTAATTCGTTAATGGCCGTAATCCAGGAAAGAATGGCTCCGCTCATCACACCGGGCAGCATCATAACTGCCGTTACCTTAAAGAAGGTCTTCAGTGGTGAAGCTCCCAGGCTGATGGAGGCTTCCTCTATGCTGGGACTAATCTGATACAAGATTGCTGAACTGGAGCGCAGTGTATAAGGCAAACGCCTAATAACCAAGGAAATAATAATGATGATGGCCGTACCTGATAACAAAATAGGATCATCATTAAAAGCCAGCAGTAAAGTGATACCTAAAACAGAACCGGGAATAATATAAGGAAACATGGTCAAGGTATCAATAATCTCAGTTATCCAGCTCTTTCTTCTGGTAGTAATATAAGCAACTGTCATGCCCAAGAAGACGATGACTACGATAGCAACTGTACTGAAGATGTAGGTGTTGGCAATGGACGAGCCCAGATTCTCAAAAATATTACGATAGCTGTCCAGAGAGAAACCGGACACGAACATAGAGCCTTTGGTCTTGAGGAAGGAAGTGTAAATAACCACTAATTGAGGAATCATGGAAATAAGTACCAAAAGATAAATCAGACCATGCATTACAATGTTGCCTACGCCCTTCATCTCTTTTACCTGCATTGGTCTTAAAGAGCTCATGGTAAAGGACTTACGGCTTACAACATATTTTTGCAGCATGAAAATCGTAGAAGTGATGATAACCATGATGGCTGCCATGGCAGCAGCGAAATTAGCCTGATCACCAACCTCATTAATAAACTCTGAATAAATCATAACCGGCATAACACTAAAGCCTTCGCCAATTAACATAGGAGTACCGAAGTCTGCCAAAGCATTCATGAAAACCATTAAGGCTCCTGCCAGAATAGTCGGCATGATCAGAGGAATAATAACGGTAACCACCTTGTGGACACCATTGCACCCTAAGCTTTCAGCTGCTTCAATTAAAGCAGAGTCAATTTTTTTCATGGCTCCTGCCACATACAAATAAATGAAAGGATAGAGCTTGAGTGTCAGTACCAGTAAAATACCGGCAAAACCATAAATGGACGGGAACCTGACTCCGAAGGTATCGCTTAAGAAACGAGTTAAGATACCACTACGACCACCAATTAAAATCCAGGAATAAGCACCGATAAAAGGTGGTGACAACAGAGAAATAATGATACAGATTTCTACAATATTCTTACCATGTACCTTATACAGGGACATGAAATAAGCTAAAGTCGTGCCTATGATAATGGCTAGCAAGGTTACACAGGTGGTAACTTTAAAGCTATTGATCATAGAACCGTAATAATAGCGGCGCTGGAAGAAATGCACGAAGTTCTCCATGGAGAAAGCTCCGGTATCAGCATTCTGAAAGGCTGATACAAAAAGCGAGAACAAGGGATAGATGAGAAATAAGCCAAAGACGGCAATGGCTAAAATGGTAATCCCTGTCCAAAAGTCCCACTTGATATGCTTGTTATTCATAGTGAACCACACCCTTTAGAATATTCCTGCTGCCGTCGGCATTAAAGACATTCACTTTCAAACCATTGGGTTTTAACGTAACACTGTCCCCTACCTCTAAGATTTGAGTAGCATGACCAAGATCCTGAGAGAACTCAATGGAAGGCTGATCCGGTACTAACATATCCTCCGGGAAGGTTAAGCTGTAATTAACATACTTGCCCAGGAATACCTTGGTCTTAATCTGGCAGGGCAAGCCTTCGGCCTGAATGGAGAACTCTTCAGGACGAACGGAGATAATAACCTCCTGTCCATCTTGAGTATCATCCTCCAGGTTAGCCATGGGCATAACGTAACCATTGGCAAACACTACCACCTTGCCTGTCTCCGTATTCTTAATATGGCCCTTGAACAAATTGGAATGGCCAATAAAGGTAGAAACGAAAACATTATAGGGACGAGTATAAATAGTATGAGGTTTGGCCGTCTGCTGAATCTCTCCCATCTTCATTACTGCAATTCTATCGGAAATGGAAAGAGCTTCTTCCTGGTCGTGAGTAACATACACAGTAGTAATACCTACTTGTTTCTGTACCTCCCGGATGGCCGAACGCATCTCTATTCTTAATTTAGCATCCAAGTTGGATAAGGGTTCATCCATAAGCAACACGCTGGGATGGATGACAATAGCCCTGGCCAATGCCACACGCTGTTGCTGTCCACCGGATAATCTTTCCGGCAAACGATCCTGATATTCGGCAATTTTAACCACATCCAGGATTTCATCAACCTTGGTTTTAATCTCAGCCTTAGGAACATTCCTAAGCTTAAGACCGTATTCCACATTCTCTCGTACGGTCAAATGGGGAAAAATAGCATAGCTCTGGAAAACCATACCAATATTACGCTTATAAGCGGGAATGTCATTAATGATCTCATCATTAAATTTGATTTCGCCGCCTTCAATGCTGTTAAAACCGGCAATCATACGTAAAAGCGTAGTTTTGCCGCAACCGGATGGTCCCAGCAAGGTAAAGAACTCACCATTAGCAATATTTTGGGACAAGCCGGGAATAATGGTCAATTGCCCGTATCTTTTAATCACCTTTTCAATCTTAATAGCTACGCTCATACGTTTCCTCTCCCATCAATGCCAAGTGATATTATCTGACTAATTAGAATTATAAAATAACGAAAAATAAAATAAAACCTGAAAAATAGTAAAAATGTCGTAAAAAATGAACTCTAATTACCCTTTCTAACCGAATTAGTGTGCTAAAAAGTCATTTATGTGCTATGCTAATTATATAAGAACTCATTATATCCACACTGTAAAGGATGGGTGATATGGACACTTTTTATAAGTTTTCAGATGATTACTTTCAGTATCTCAAACTATTGGCCAGAGAGTATCCTACCAAACAAGATACCTTCACAGAACTAATCAACTTAATGGCCATCTTGCACCTGCCCAAAGGCACGGAACATTTTATGAGCGATTTGCATGGTGAATATGACGCTTTTTATCATATTCTGAATAATTGCTCAGGCGTCATCAAGGAAAAGGTACAGGCTACCTATGGAGCCACTATGTCCCCTGCGGAGCAATCTCAGCTATGTACCTTGATTTATTATCCCAAAGAAAGATTGTCCATCATTAGCAAGGCTCATAAAAACACCATTCCATGGTACAAGGATACCTTGAACCAGATGGTTAACCTGGCCAGATTCCTGTCTTCTAAGTACACTCGTTCCAAGGTCAGAAAGGCCATCCCGCCCGGCTATACCTTTATCATCGATGAATTAATTCACGCTCAGCCTGATGAAGGTGATAACCAGATAGTCTATCATGCCAGCATTTTGGAATCCATTATTGAAACAGGCAGTGCCGATGACTTCATTTGTGCTTTGTCAGCTTTGATTAAACGTTTGGCTGTGGACCGTCTGCATATCGTTGGTGATATTTTTGACCGTGGCAATCACGCCGATAGAATCATTGATAGATTAATGCGCTACCACGCCGTAGATATCCAATGGGGCAATCACGATGTGCTCTTGGATGGGTGCAGCTGCCGGTAGTGAAGCTTGCCTGGCTACTGTATTGCGTAACAACATTAAATATAATAATATGGAAATCCTGGAAAGCGGTTATGGCATCAGCCTTCGTCCTTTGGCCTTATTCGCTCATGAAATATATAAGAAGAACGAAAAGATGTCCACGTTAATGAAGGCTATTTCCGTGATCCTCTTTAAGGTAGAAGGCCAGACTATTCTCCGTCATCCTGAATATGATATGATGGACCGTCTGCTGCTAGATAAGATAAATGTGAAAAAAGGCACTGTGCTTATTGACGGTACTGAATATAAGCTTAACACCAAGGACTTCCCTACTTTTGACCCTGAACATCCTTATGAGCTGACGGCTGAAGAACGCAAGATCATGGATGATTTAGTATACAGCGCCAAAAATAGTGAAAGATTGCAAAAACATATTAACTTCCTATATACTCACGGCTCCATGTATCTGGTGTTAAACGACAATCTGCTGTTCCACGGCGATGTGCTGCTAGACGAGAGTGGCGACTTTGCCCATATTACCTTTGATAATCAGGACTACTATGGCAAAGCTTACCTGGATTATTCCGATCACATGGCTCGCCAAGCCTTTAACAAAGGGTGATCAGGACAGCCTTGATTTCATGTATTTTCTCTGGTGCAACAAGATGTCCCCTGTCTCCGGTCGTGTAATGAAAACCTTTGAGCGTACTTATCTAGACGATAAGGAAACCTGGAAGGAACCGGAAAACAGTTATCGTCAATTTAGAGAAGAAGAAACAACCTGCAACAAATTCTGGAAGAATTTGGTCTCCACTCTGAGCGCAGCCATATTATCAACGGTCATACCCCAGTGAAGGCTAGTCACGGTGAACGTCCTATCAGAGCCAATGGCAAATTATTGGTAATTGATGGCGGTTTCAGCAAGGCTTATCAAAAAACTACCGGAATAGCAGGCTACACTCTGATTTTTAATTCTCACGGCTTGAGGATTAAGGCTCACCATGCTTTTGCCGGTTTGGCCAACGCCTTGTCAGAGAATGCGGATATTGATTCTGAAACCGAGCTGGTAGAAGTAGAAAAGAAACGTGTCATGGTAGAGGATACTGATGATGGTAAAACTATCACCGCCAGCATCAAGAACCTGAACGCTTTGCTCTACGCTTACAGCACCGGTCGTATTGCCGAGAACCTGAGCAAGACAGTGAACTAAGAAGGTTTAAGAACAATAATGTAACAACAAAGCACTAAGCAGCCACGCTGCTTAGTGCTTTGTTTTGTTTGCGATTATTCAGTACCCATCTGATACCTTTAGCTACCCGCTCCGTAGTATCCAGAAAATGACCGCCGGAATTTTTCTCAAATATGGTGGTGATACCTTGTTGACAAAGAACTTGCTCAGCCTCTAGTGTTCTCTCCTCTACTGTAGCTAGGCGCTTATTTTTGGTAATTTTTTCTTTGTCTCCCATGGATAAATAAACTTTGTCAGGTAATTTCTGCATCTGCCTAGCTTTCATAAAATCTACAAAGCCGTCATACCATAATGAGCCGGAAGCACAAACAATTCTCTGAAATAGGCTTGTCTTATATAAAGTATATAAGGAAAACAAACCTGCCAGAGAATAACCTGCCATCACCCGATAAGTAGGAACAAAACCTAAACCTTGCTCCGCCTTCGGCACAAGCTGCTCTTCCAAAAAAACAGTAAATTTGTCTGCCCCACCTGTAAAGTCCTGACCGCCATGAAAAGCTTTGGCAACCGGCCAAGGCGACAGCTCATCTTCCCAGGTAATACCATCAATTGTCACCAATGTCATTTTTTGTCCAGTCAAGTCTTTAACCAGCTCTTGGGCAGTTTCCTCATCAGCGATGGTATAAACACAGGGACAGGCTTCTTCTGTCAGCCTAAAAATCTTACCGCTATATTTTTCTTGTTGCCAGGTAGTCGTTTGCATAATTTCACCTATAAGAAAAGTGGGACAGCGGACGCGTCCCTTTGTCCCACTTAATTATTTACTCATGAAAGCATCTAGCTTAGCTCTGGTAGGCAGGCCCTCGTTATCGCCTCGTACCATGACTGCCATGGCACCAATCGCAGGCACCTCTGTGGGCTGCATCCTTCAGACTAAGTCCTTCCAGCAAGGCACTAATGGTACCTACTGCAAAGCCATCTCCAGCGCCTACTGTATCCACTACCTTTTTTGCCTTAAAGGCCGGCGACATGAAGCCCTGTTTGCCCCGTTCCTTCACATAGGCACCTCTTGGCACCAACCTTGACCATGACTACCCTAAGCCGTGACTCCGGTTGATGCAAGTAATAATCGGCAATGGTCTCAGGGTCAGAGGACCCCATCAAAATCTTACCTTCTTTAAAGCCTGGCAAAAAAATCTCTGCTTTAATAGCCAAGCCATTAATTACCCTAATCATTTCTTTCTTATCCTGCCACAGGGCCGGACGCAGGTTAGGATCAAAGGAAACGCGCACAGCATTGTGTATGGCTTGGTCAATCAGCTCATACACCGTAGCCCTGCAGTTTAAAGACACGGCGGGGGGAATGCCGGTCACGTGCAAATGTTGAATGGTAGTCCAGTCAATATTGTCCAGGTCTGTAGGTACCATTCTGGAAAAAGCTGTGTTCTTGCGCAGATTAAAAACCTCCGGATCTCCTTCTTCCGCTTTGGCCTTAAGCTGCACTCCTGTTAAAAAGGCATCATCCATACCAACATAGCGGTTATCAATCTGATTCTTGGTTAAAAAATCTTTAATATGTTCTCCCAGCGGGTCCCTACCCACCTTACTAACATAGGCTACCTTATGCCCTAATCTGGCCATGCCTACCGAAAAATTCAACTCCGCCCCGGAAACAAAACGAGTATAATGCTTGACATCCTTTAAGGCCTTATCGTCATCAGCTACAAACAGAGCCATCGGCTCCCCTATGGTTAGCACTGCAATATCCTCTGCCACTATGGTTCACCCTTTCTGTTAAAATATAGTCCGAACTACTTTATTAGTTATCCTAATTATAGCTATTGCAGGCTTACCTGTCCAACGGAGTTTTTTATATTTATCGTTGTTGTCTAATTAATTTGCAAGATAAACTGTTTGTAGTAGTATTTAAGAAAAGAGCAAGCTATTCTAAATTTGAATAGCTTGCTCTATATTTAGTAGACAAATCGAAATCTATCTCTTTAAACTTCGTAAATATTCTTTTTGTTCTTTCGTTATTCTATAGCTTTCACACGCCTTTTGTATCGTTTTGTTATGAACCCATTTGTCAAGATTATTACATTCCAAATAAATTACAGTTGCACTCCATTGTTTGGCCAGTGCCGTAGCAAAAAACCAAGCGATCATCATTTTGACATAATATTCATCGGATTTTATACAAGTAGGTATTTTTAGATATTCATTTCTAAAATCTTCATCCAGAAAATAACTCATCAGCATTCTAATGCCAAATCTACATTCGTACACCCTGGCTGATGACGACCATTGCGTGATTTTATTTATCAATGCTCCCTTATTTTTTTTGAAAACTTTAGGAGACATCGTATCGCATACAGCCCAGTTATCCACATAAGGCAAGAATTTATCTATTTTCCTGATGCATTCCGCATAATCCTTAATTTCCGAGATTAGCAAACCGTGCAATATGTTCTCGTCAAAATAGCCATGAGGAAGATTTTTAATAAATTCACCTGCCTCCAAAGACCCTCCGAGCCTTTTTGCAATTTTTCTTAGTTCAGGTACTCTTACTCCGATAATACTGTCTCTGGAAATTGTTGGCGTTAATTTGCTCTGAAAAAGCGCATATTTCTTATCTTGCAATTTGAATAGTTCTTCTGTTATGGTCTTATCATTTAAGTGTTTTCTCATATTGCTCGCACCCCCAAGGCCACAATAAAATCACAATATTTTTTAATGCAACCAGTGACTATTTCTTCAAATCACGCACAGGATTAATCAAGGGTTTCATTGCAAAACCATTAGGGCCTGTAATTCTGCATTCTGCCTTATCCCCATCTACAATGTGAAAAGCTCTGGGTGTCCCCGTTGACAATACATCACCGGCAAACCAACCTTGAATGCTACTATGAAGTGATATCAGCTCGCTAGGTTTATGCATCATATTGCCCACAATATTTTCTGCGTGTACCTGGGAATTATGTACGCTTTGAACATTTAACTGTAGCACATCCGGAACTTCGTCCGGCGTAACAAGTTCAGGCCCAAAAGAAAAGAAAGTAGGAAAGTTCTTAACAATGGTCAAATATCTAGGATTACCTGCAAGAAAATCATTTCCCTTTAGAATTGACTCCTCTGTCATATCCAAAATAGTTGTATAACCAACTATGGCACTTTCCCAATCAGCTTCAGGGACATCTCTGCAATCCTTGCCTAAAATAATTCCCAGTTCTGCCTCAGCTGTAGTTTTTTGTGCCTCTTTCAGTTTAGGCAAAAGAATTTCATCGCCAGGACCTACTAAGGTATCCGCCTGTTTAAAAAAGCTTCCTGGAAAACCTTTGGGAGGTGCCGAGCCAATATCTCCGGCATGGTCTTTATAGTTCAAGCCAATTCCAAATATTCTTTTGGGAGTACGATATAGCGGTCCATACACAACATCTGCACTTTCTACAACGCCTGGAATCTTTGCCAATTCTTCCTTTCCACCGGCATTATACCAGGCAGTAAGACCAGGAACTTGCCCTGCGCAAATTAATTCATACATTTCCGTCTTCCAGGCAGTACCCTTATATCCATTAAGAGCTGCAAGGGGCAATACACCGGTATTGGTAACTATTCCGGCTACTTCTTTTCCTCTAAGTTTAATGGTAGCTAGTCTCATGATTATCTCCTTATCAAATTTTGATAGTTAAATTATAACACGTATAATTAATATGCAATAGTCATAATTGTTTTGTCCAACAAATCGGAAGTTATACATAAAATGCCATAAGTTTAGCCACCCACGTCAAAAAAAAAGACTTAGGTATTTTTACCTAAGTCCCTATATTTTATTCCTGTTACTTTTCAGCAATAGCTTCAATTTCACACAAAGCACCTTTGGGCAATGCTTTTACAGCAACACAACTTCTAGCTGGCTTTGACACAAAATATTTAGCATATACTGCGTTGAAAGCAGCAAAGTCAGACATATCTGCCAAAAAACAAGTCGTCTTAACAACATGAGCTAAGTCACTATTGGCAGCATCTAAAATCGTAGCAACATTCTTGCAACTCTCTTCTGCTTGAGCTTCAATAGTATCTGGTATCTCACCTGTAACAGAATTAACAGGCAGTTGTCCAGAAGTATAAATCAAGCCATTTACTTCATAACCTTGAGAATAAGGTCCAATGGCAGCAGGTGCTGCATTAGTGTTAATAATTTTTAATCCTGTAGTCATGCTAATATCTCCTTATATATTCATTTAAATAGCTTTTACAAAAATAGTTAGTCCCGATACAGCAAGAAGCAGATAAATAAGCTTTCTAATTTTATCACCATCCAACTTATCAACAACTTTGCCACCTAAGAAGCTTCCAAATACAACAGTAATGAACCCACATAAAATTATTGGTAAAAGATCAGTTGTTAAAATACCGTTGAAAAATCTCATTACTGCACTATATGATTCAGTAATAGCAAAAACTAAGTTAATAGTACCTAAATATGCTTTTTATTATCAGTAACAGCCAAGAAATATAAAACTAATAACGGTCCACCAACGCCAAATAAACCACCTGTAAGACCAGAAAAGCCCGCACACAGTAACGCATTCCTAAAATTAGGTTTAAGCTGAAATTTACCAGCAAAGAAATTGAAATAAACAGCTAAGCCGATCAACATTAAACCAAAAGCTGCTTTTAATTGTTCCAAATCAATACTAGCAGCTAATTTTATAAAAAAAGCACTACCGATTAAATAAATAATAGTTGGTACAATTATCAGTTTAAGCCTTATACCATCTCTATAACGAACAGCCACTGCAATACACATTGGTATACATATACAACCAGCTAAAGCAGTAGACGTCTTCAAAGAAACAAAGTAAGGCAACGCCATCATTAAAATCATAGCACCGCCAAAACCTGTTACAGATTGAATAAAGCCTGCTAAAAACGCCACAATCATTACTACTATCAGCATAATTGTTTAATCCTTATCTGTTTTAGTAATAGCTTCTTGTAATCAAAGGTTTGCGTCCCGTCCTCTAACACATAGAAAGGTATTCCAATTCTGCCCTCAGCCTTCCAAGAATTAAATAGTGGCGTTTTATCTCGCAAAACCATAAATTCTTTCATAACCTCTAAGCTGCCTGCAATATTCTTAAAAGCAGGAGTAATACCAGCTTCCTTGCATTTCATAATAGCAAATAAAGTGTTTGGGCAAAAATGTGTTCCATAAATTATTAACATAGCTAACACCTCGTTAAATTCTATATAGTTTCTCCATTTTAATCATCATCTTGTATTCTTATTTATCGTGTTTTTAAGTCTCTGCAAGCCAGCTTCAATATAAGAAGTTGGACAAGCTAAATTCCAGCGTTCAAAACCATTTGCAGATGCTCCAAAAAGATAACCGTCATCAAAAAACAACTTAGCATCCTTCTTAGCATTTCTGCTAATTCTTTGCTTTCAATACCTAATTTAGAGAAATCCATCCACAATAAATAAGTACCTTCCATATCCATACATACTACTTCCGGTATTTCTTTTGCTAGAAAATTTACTACCATGCATCTGTTTTTATAGATTAAAGCATTAACTTGATCAAGCCAGTCAGCACATTGCTCATAAGCGATACGACAAGCTTCAAAACCAAGCAAGCAACAACGGTCATCCATAAAAGTTGTAGCAATCTCCTGCAAATAACGTTACGCAACTTTTCATTAGAAATAATGATATTGGATGTTTCCAAGCCAGGCCAAATTAAAGGTCTTACTTGGTGCTGTCATTACAATACAATTATTGGCAATCTCTGGTGATACCGAAGCAAATACTGTATGTTGCACTCCAGGAGCTAGCAAATCAAAATGAATTTCATCGGAAGCAATGATAACGTTATTTTTTAGGCAAATTTTTCCTACTTTTTCTAATTCTTCTCTAGACCATACTCGACCACCTGGATTATGTGGACTACAAAACAGTAACATTTTATTTTTAGGATCAGCTGCCAGTTTTTCAAACAAATCAAAATCTATCTCGTATCTCTTGCCTGTATTAATCAATGGACATTCTGCAATTTGCGATTGTTACAACTAATTGAAGTATACATGGGGTAATAGCTAGGTGTAAACATAATTACGCCTTCAACCTGGTGCTGTAAAAGCTTTCACGCATTCATAAAAGCCATTAACCACACCCCGGGTAGAAACTAACCACTCAGATTTTATTTCCCAGTTATGTCTTGTTTTCATCCAATTACAAACTGCGTTTTTGTATTCTGGTGTTGCCTTGCCATATCCCAATGGATATTTATTAATGAATTTTTGTAAACCATTTACTATTTCTGGTGCCATAGGCAGTTCCATATCAGCCACAGAAAATGGAATAATATCTTTAGGCATATCAGGGAAATACTTTTTAATAGCCAACCATTTAGGTGCACCAATTTCATAACGTGGAGTTACAGTCGTAAAATCATATTGTTTCATAATTTTCCCTCCTAATTAAAATTATTAGTAAATATTTCTATTTAGCAACGGCAGTCTTTTTTCTCCTATACATACCTATACCAGTAGCCGCAAAAGCTAATGTAAAAATAGGTGTCAGATAATTGAAGAATAAATAAGGCATATAGGAAGCCCAGGTACAGCCTAACACACCAGTAAAGTAAATCGTCATGGCATGCCAAGGGAAAATAATGGTTCCAAATATATAACCATCTTCCATAGTTCTTGCCAAGATTTCCGGTTCCATATCTTCCTGTTTGTAAAGAGGCATCATAAGTTTTGCTGTTAAAATATTAGAAAGCCATGCTGCTGAACCGATGGCATTAATAAACAGCGATGTCCCCATTGTTGCAGCTATAACTTTAAACTGAGAATTAATTTTTTGAATAACAGGATTAATAAACGCTCCAATAACACCAATTGCATCAAGCATACCGCCCAATGTTACAGCGCTAATTAAAATATATATTGATGTGGTCATACTGGTAAGTCCACCACGGTTTAACAATTTATCAACAATGGCAACTCCAGATTGCAATTTATAGCCACTATACATATTCATGAATACTTGTGCTGCTCCATGTCCTTGATAAAAGATAGCTACAAGAGCAGAAGCAACAGCACCAGCAAAAATAGCTGGTACAGACGGAATTTTCATTATGAGCAGAATAATAACAACTACTACAGGAATAAGTGCTATGGGTGTGATTATAAAGTTTTTGCTTAAAGTATCTAGCACCACGTTGACAGTTGTTGCATTGTAATTACTATCACCAAAGCTAGTTCCCATAACAAGAAAAATAATACAGCTAATAATCAGCGGTGGCACAGAAGTCCACAAAGAATATCTAATATTCTTGAATAGATCACAATCTACTAAACCAGAACATAATACCGGAATATCAGAAAGTGGAGAAATTCTATCTCCAAATAATGCACCTGTTAAAACAGCTGCAGCAATCATACCGGAAGGCATTCCCATTGCTTCTCCTACTCCCATTAGAGCAATACCAGCTGAAGCAACTGAACCATAAGAAGTTCCTGTGGCTAATGCCATAATCATTGTAATGATTACACAACAGAACAAGAAGATTTTAGGATTGATAATTTGCAGGCCATAATAGATAAAAGCTGGAATTGTACCTGCTGAAATCATAGCTCCTACCAAGAAACCTACAGAAATCATAATGGTCATGGCTCCGCCTGCTTTACGAAAAGCATCCATGCCCGCGCCAAACACTTTATCAAAATCAAATCCTAAAATTCGGCAAAAGATATAAACCACCAACCAAGATAAAAAAAGCGGTACAACAATTCCTACTCCTGTCTTAATACAGGTCATAATCATAGCTACTATAATTAGCATAATTAAAAATGCTATAGGCAAGGTCATCTTTTTTCCGTTTTCTTCCATCATCTTTTCCTCCCAAAAGAGCATTATTGTTTATTGTAGAAATATTTAGATACCTTCTTAACAGCTGTTAGCCGTATTATAACAAGCAGATAAATAAAGAAAAAGCAGTGTTTTATGTAATTAAATAGCAGTATTTTTGCTATTTAATGGTATAATGATTTTAAGAAAAAATTAGTCTTACGCCTTGTTAGAAAGGAAAAGTGGCAAGTATGGATAGATTAGATATAGAAATTTTTAACACTATTGTCAACGAGGGTACCATCAGTAAAGCTGCCGAAGCTTTATTTTTATCTCCAACAACCGTAGGAGCACGTCTCAAAACATTAGAAAAAGAACTTGGCATTACACTCATAGAACGAGGCAAGGGTATTAAATCCATTGAACTAACCAACGGCGGTAAAAGGTTCTCTGTGCTTGCCAGCAATATGTTGTATTTATGGAATGAGTGTGATGAAATAAAAAATCAAACAGCAAAAACTACTTTCTCTATCGCAGCAGCAGATAGTTTTTTCCAGTATGTTTTATCTCCCCTATTCAACCACTTAATTTACGATATTAATTGTTTCTATTTAGAATTGCAGCTTTACCCTTCAGATATGATTTACCCCTTAGTAAGCAGTCACAGTGTTGATGTTGGTTTTGCCATGACAAAAATGAACTACCCCAATGTTTTAGTTAAACCGTTATTTGAAAGTGATGTAGTTGTAGTAACACCGCGCGCATCGTCCATTAAAAGCAAAAGAATTAAACCAGATGCCCTTGATCCGGAAAAAGAATTATTTGTAGGTACACGGCGTAATAGGAATGTTGGTTGGGGAGCTACATTTAATGCCTGGCATGATAGTTTATTTAATAGAGAAAAGCATCCCTTGGCTAGAGTTAACAGCGTTTCTATTCTCTCGTATTTATTGGATCAAGGAGATTACTGGGCATTACTTCCTCGCCAGAATGCTCTCGGTTATAGCCGTACTCACAATCTTCGTATTTTAGAGCTTGATTGTCCAACGCCAAAATGGACTTGCTATATGCTAACTTCAACTAATAATACTAATACTACTGCTAACACGAAAATTAATCTGTTTCGTCAATATTTAAATGAGTTCATCACTAAAAATAAATTACATATGTTACCATAATTATTCTCCATCTAATGTTAAGAATATAAAAATTCACCCCAAACGTTCATCTGCAATAACGTTTGGGGTGAATTTTTATATGTAGTAATTTTAACATAATAAGCTTTGCAAATTTATTAAAATCATATCAGCAAGCTATGTATTTCCTAGTAATTAAATATTATTAATAATTTTTTCCCCACATTTTCCACAAAAAACAGTCTTTCCATAGAAAACTATCCTACTTTTTATTTAAAAAATCTATAAATTTCTGACATAGTAATCTTCCCCACAAATCGGAAATTATATGTGTAAATATTAATCAAATTTTATCATTTAAATCTAATTGCTTTTCTCATGGTTTATGCTAGAATATAAACAAAAGAAGACGGTACATTTGCGTGTGCCCCTTCTGGTTTGTGGTTTGACCACCATCCTTCAGGGACGGTGGTCATTTTGTTTAAAATGACTTATGTGTCGCTACACAAAATGTAGCAATATGGTGACAATAATGGACATTAGCATAAGGACTATCGCTAACATCTCGAAATCAGTCATCACATCACCCCCTTCTTCGCAGAAGGGACACTGTACCGTCTCGCTATGAATTATACTTGTTGGAGAATCGTTGAACAACTTATAAATACTTCATCAACAATGTTTTTACTTGCTGTTAGCAATTTTGCAAATAATCCCTGCAAATTCCAGTTTTATATTATACATATTTTAACAGTAATGCCACCTTTACCAACAGATAATTATGTTCAAACCTGCCAGATCTCATACCCGTTTATTAAACAAAACATACATGGTTAAGGTAAGCAACATAAAATCCGTAACGGCAAAAAGCACGCCGTAATAGATATGGAAAGGATAGTAGAAAATACTGGCAACCAGAAAGCACACCATGATTACCACATTCGCAAGCCCTAACCTTGGCTCCAGAGTGCGAAAATACATCGCCCCATTATAGTACTCAGCGGAATTAACGTGTCACAGACATAATCCAAGCTCCGAATCACGTCTGGTACTTTAAGACGGGTATGCCCTATAAAGATTAAGAGCAACAGTGCCACTAGAACCAGGATATAGACTACTTTCACAGTTTGCTTCATATTTTATGCTAACTCCTTTTCGGCAGTGTTACTACTTCAATATGATGAGTTCTTCCTTAATCCAAATTCATGCTGAGTCCAATTTAATCTTAATGTTTTAAGCCTATGTTAATTTTACTAAGAACCATTTTTATTATACACTATGCTTCTTCACCAACCAAGTGTTTGCACATGAAATCAAAAAAAGCAAACTATTTTATGTAATGAAGTAAAATAGCCTGCTCTTTAATTTTATTATTTTTCATTTAGCATTGCAGCATTCTTTACATCAAATTTATAGTGTTTTTTTATTATCAGGTCCGGGAGTAGTAACAATAATAGTATCAGGAGTGATTTCCAAAGCTCCTTTTGCAGTAACAGCTCCTTTAAACGTGTCAGAAACAATCTTCTTAAACATATCAACTACAGGCCCTTCCGTGAGATGCACTGCAGTCCCTTTTATTTGATATCCTTCCAATGTTTTATCATCACAAATACTTACTGCAATCTTTCCATTAGCTTTAATGTTTTGCAAAGTAGTAGCTAAGAATACATCACCAACTAATAATTTCCCATCGGTGTAACATCCTTAAACAAAACTGGAACCACATTAGGCTCAGCATCATATGTACCTAAAAACCAAGTCTTTTCTTTTAGCATTTTTTCTACATTACTATTCATATCATTTTCCTCCTTTAATTTAGCTTTACGCTACTAATTCAGTATAGGACTTCAATTCTAATAATTTAAGTAGTTAGCAAATTTATATGTTACTAAAAAATATATAGTAACTTGTAAAAATATAGTGGTGCTCATATACTTAAACTAAACAGAATAAAGAAGGTGTGAGCTATGTATAAGCCAAAATTAGAAAAGGATATCCGTTGCCCTTTGGAATACGGGCTTGATTTGTTTGGCGGTAAATGGAAATCCAGAATTATTTGTGTCCTGGCTAGTCAAAAGACTTTACGTTATAGTGTTATCCGGCATGAGCTACATGATATTACTGATGCTGCACTTGTAATAACATTAAAAGAATTACAAGCAGCCGGTATCATTGATAGGCAACAATTTCCAGAAATTCCGCCCAAAGTAGAATATAGGTTGACTAAGAAGGGAAAATCTATTGTTCCGATTCTACAAAGCATCTGCAAATGGTCTGGTATTTATTATAAAAGTGATGCAAAGAAAGAATTAAGTCAATGCCAAAGATGTGATTATGGCAAATAATATCTTGCAAAGAACCGCTAGCAAACACTATCTATGGAACTATTTACACCATAAGATAACATTGCTAGCGGTTCTTTGTTGTTTCTTCTTTATGATACAAATCGGAAGTTGGATTTACCATTGGGGACGGAGAAAAGTGGTAAATCCGCCTGATAAGGCGGGAAAAATTTACCACTTTTCTCCGTCCCCAATGGTAAATAAATCATCCCTACAAAATAGCACATTTTTACTTATATGCATTAATCTTGCTTTCAGCACCTACTGTGTAATGATGCTTTTGCGCAACAAATAAAACTGGTGCCATCTTTTGATAATCTATGCTGCCATCTTCACGCAGATACTTTTCATCCACAAAAGTCTCAGTAACTTTGGCTATAAAGATATCAAAATCAGAACGTTCATAAATATCAATGACTTCGCACGCCATGGATATAGGCGCATTTTTAATAAGTGGCGCATTAACTACTTTTCCAAATTCTGCCTCAAATAATTTAGACTTATCTTCTTTCCAGCCATTCATAAAGGCACTTTTATTGGCTTCCGGCAGCATATCCTCTGTTAGCAAATTAATGCTATAAGCCTTATTTGTCCTAAGACCTTGTTGAGAATACCTGCTTTTATGAACGCTTATTTCCACTGTTCCATGATCAATAATGCCTACGTGTCCAGCCAACATATAATGATTCTTCCCCTCAAACACTGTTCCTATAACCACTAAAGGCATAGGGTAAAGCTTGTTTTTAGCTCCTAAATTTTTTCGCATATTTATATCTCCTTTAGTTTTTAGGCTTGCAACCAATTACCTATTTCTTGTAACTGCTTTAAATATTCAGGATGTTGTTTAATGTCCCCTCGTTCGGGAATTTGATTAAAGACCAAAGATTTTAATTCTTCTGCTCCCATCTGTTTAAAGTTTTCCACTGTCCACGCAGCATATTTTTGATAGATGTCTATAGGCCCTCCCCAACAGGAACAGATAAGCGCTGCCTTCTTACCATACTTTGTAGTATTGGACATATTCTTTTTTGCAAAATTAAAGAATGGATAAAACCGTTCGATAAACAACTTTGCCTGAGAGTTAATCTGATGATTATAAATAGGTGTAGCCATAACTATTCCATCACAGGTATCCAACAACGGTATAATTGTTGTAAAGTCATCTTTTTGTACACAACCTGCAACCGTATCTTTTCCTTGACACCAACCGCATGCTAAGCAGGGGTTGCATTTGTGCTCACGCATCTTAAACATAGTAACCTCTGCATCTTTAAGCTGCTGAGCAAGAAGTGATACAACAACATCACTATTGCCATCTTTACGTGGGCTGCTGTCCACCAATAATATTTTTTTCATATGCTATTCCTCTTTTCAAAATTTTTAGAACAATACACTGTATTTAGTTGTATTATAAATAACACAGTGTTATTTGTCAATATAAGTTTTGTAATAATTAAAAATACACAATCCTTCTGTACTTTTACTTTATTTATTGTTACATTATCTTTAACCTTTATACTTATAAATAACATATAGTTCTTGATTTTCCTATTATTCTGTGCTATTATGACCATGATATTTATATGAATATCCAGGCCCGCAACCGCGAGCAAAACTACTAAAGATTTGTGATCCAGTCTACAACTTCATAGAATTTGTTCCTACTTTTAATGATTACTTATATACGCAAGTCTGTGGAATTAAAGCTATCCATGTTAAAAAGAAAAATTAATGAAATAAGAAAAGAGCAAGCTATTCTATGTACTAAAGTAGAATAGCTTGCTCTTTTCTTTTGCATTATAAATTTTATGAAGCCAATTTTGAACTGCACTGCTTCAAGATATTGGACACTGGCACCATAAGTCGGATACAATATCTAAAAGGAGTGATTCACCATGCCTCACATTTATTCTACTGAGTTTAAGCTTCATGTCGTTAAAACATATCTCATCTCGCCCTACGGCGTCAGAAGAACTGCCAGGGAATTCGGTCTGCCTTCCAAGAACTACGTAACCAAGTGGATTCAGGAACTGAAAAAAGAAGGCCTTTTGTCTCAGGAAGATCTAGCCAAGGTAAAGGCAAAGTCTTCCATCAAGCCGGATTCTCCCATACAGAGCACAGCCGGTATGACACCGCTGGAGAAACAGCTCTCTGAGGAAGTCCTGAGGCTACAGGCCGAAAACGATTTCCTAAAAAAATTGGACGCTCTGGAAAAGGAAAGCCAGCGAAAGAAGTAGTTTACCGTGCCATTTCAGAGCTTAGCACCAAGTACACGGTAAAACTGCTCTGTTCCATAGCCAAAGTCAGCAGGAGCTCCTTCTACAGATGGCTGCACCAAAAGCCATCCTCGTTTTCTGAAACGGTCGAGGTTGTCAGACACATCCAGAGGAGCATAGGCCTTAACCTTGGCTACAGAACCATGCGCAACTATTTGCGCCGTTATTTAAACATCAGCATCAGCTACAACAGGCTGCGCCTTTTGATGCAGGGCAACAACCTGCAGTCTTCTGTCCGCAGGAAACGCAGGAAAAACTGCCTCGTAAGGGCAAAGGAAGACGCAGTGGCCCCCAATTTGCTGAACAGGGAATTCTCTGCTGCCGCGCCCAACATGAAGTATGTCACTGACATAACCTACGTTCCGATACGGGGCGCCATGGCTTACCTTTCGGTAATAATGGATATGTGCAAGATTATCAGAAAATACCCAGCCTGTTTCCTCCCTGATGCATTTGGCAAGAGCATGGTAGCCAAAGGCTTTGTGTTCGGCATGAGTCTCTTCCAGCAGAGCTGTAAGGTCTATCCTGTCTTGTGTATATCTGTTAGACTTGCCCAGCCTTTGGCGCCATTTGTAATATCCAGACCTGTTAAGGCTTAACGCCTACACAAGGCTTTTATGGATACTTAGTTCTTAGCTCTTCGACAATTTGAAATCTTGCCGCTGCCAGTAACGTATTCCTTCCGGGAACCACTTCCTTTCACAAGGTATCCTTTTTTTAGGCGGGCCAGGTCGGCTTCCAGCTTGAGCATTCTGAGCTCAAGCTTTCCCATTTCATCAAGGGAATTGCTGATGTGCAAGGCTGCATACCTGTTGCCGCATTTGTCTCTATGTGAGGCTAATCCTTCTTCTCCCAATTCACCGTATTTCTTATCCAATTCTGTAAAACGCTACTATGCAGATCATGTTCAATTGCAAACTTATTAACGGTTTCGTGTGTTTTAAGATAATCTTTAACGATTCTTAGCTTTTCTTCTTTAGAAAACACCCTGTGCTTTTGCCTTTTGGCGAACCCATTTGTATCATCTCCTTGATTTCAGTATAGCAAAAAGTAGACACTATCAAAAACTTTCGTTTTTAATAGTGTCTACTTTATTTTACCAATGCAATTCATTACATCACCTCTCTATTTTATTTTCCGGCAATAAATTATTCAACTTTTTATTATATTGTCTTTTTGTTTTTGACAATTTAGGCAATGTGAACAGTGCTTACAACCACTGCAGCCACTGCAACCTGTACCCTTCTTTACTATATGTTTAACAGCCATACATACTAAAATTACAAGAATAGCCAAAACTATGGCAGATGCTAGATTCATATGCTCCTCCTTTATGCTGTAACTCCTTCTATAACAGTTTTTGCTTTAGCTTTAGGACGTGCTACCATAAATGCTGCAAATAAAAGCAAAAGAATTGCCTATAATTTGTCCTAAGCCAAAAGCTGCACCATAGAACAAATAACTACCAAGCTGATAAAATACAAAGGCTAAGGAATAACCAATTATTACCTGATAGCCAATGGCCAAAGCAGCCCAAAATTTATTATTCATTTCTCTGGCAATAGTGGCCATAGCTACAACGCAGGGTGGATCAAATAAGTTTAAAATCATGAAAGAAAATGCTGCCATTGGCGTAAACATTGTTTTTATTCCCGCCATAACCAGTTCATCATTATCCGGATCAGCTACACCATTCAAGATGGCTAAGTACCAATAGCCTGCTCTTTAGCCATCTCCGCACTGACCACTGCTACAGCACTTTTCCAATTGCCCAGGCCAAGTGGGGCAAAGATCCAGGCAATGGTATTACCTAGTGTAGCCATCATACTATCTTCAATCTCTTCTACCATTTCCAAAGAAAAATTAAATTTAGAGAGAAACCAAATAACAATGCAGGCCGTAAAAATGATTGTTCCAGCCTTAATGATAAAGCCTCTGGATCTCTCCCACATATGAATCATAAGCCCCTTAAAAGAAGGCATATGATAAGTAGGTAATTCCATAACAAAGGGTGCTACTTCACCACTAAAATACTCTGTTTTTTTCAAGGCAATGCCTGACAAAACAATGACAGCAATACCAAGGAAATACATAGCAGGAGCAATAAATACTGAATCAGGGAAGAACGTAGAAGTGATCATACCGATAATTACTGACTTGGCAGTACACGGTATGAAGGTACTAAGCATAATAGTCATCCGGCGATCAGCCTCGTTCTCGATAGTACGAGCTGCCATAATAGCTGGTACACCACAACCTGTACCGATAAGAATGGGTATGAAGGATTTACCGGACAAGCCAAATTTACGGAAAATCCTATCCATGATGAAAGCTACTCTCGCCATATACCCAGAATCTTCCAACAAGGATAAAAAGAAGAAAATCAGGACAATCTGAGGTACAAAACCTAAAACCGTACCTACGCCGCCAATAATGCCATCAACAAGTAGACTGCTAAGCCACTCCGGTGCTGCAATGGCTTCCAAGCCACTCGTAGCTGCATCTGTAATGATTTCTCCAAACAGGGTATCATTCACCCAATCCGTCAATTCTTTGCCGATTGTTGTAACTGAAATATAATACATAAGCGTCATGATAGCAGCGAAAATAGGCAAAGCCAAAAAACGATTTGTTACAACCTGATCAATACGATCGGAAACAGTAAGACTATGCTGAGGAGCTTTTTTTACTACAGCTTTGTCTACAACCTCAGCAATAAAGCATAACGTTGATTAGTAATAATGCTTTCTGCATCATCCTCCATTTCTTGTTCGCAATCTTTAATATGTAATTCTATATGTGCAACAAGAGAAGGTTTCAAATGCAACGGTTCTATAGCATCCTTATCACGCTCAAAAGCTTTAACTGCATACCAACGAGCAAACTGCCTTTCCACATGACCTTCTAAGGCTTCCTCGATATGCGCCAAGCTATGCTCTACAATACCGGTAAAGACATGAGGGTGGTTCAGGTGGAACACGCTTAGCTACGATTCGATAGCTCGCTCAGCGGCTTGAATGCAACCCTCTCCTTTTAAAGCGCTTATTTCTACAATTTCACAGTCTAGTTCTTCAGACAATTTTTGCACATCAACTTTATCACCATTTTTACGCACTAAATCCATCATGTTAATAGCGATAATTACGGGCAACCCTATTTCAATAAGCTGAGTAGTTAAATATAGATTGCGTTCAATGTTAGTACCGTCAATGATATTCAAAATAGCATCCGGCTTCTCAGTTACTAAATAGCGACGTGTTACGTCTCTTCCAAAGTATAAGGAGAAAGAGAATAATACCTGGCAATCCTGGATGATAACATCTTTGTGCCCCTTAATCTACCATCCTTCTTCTCCACTGTAACTCCCGGCCAATTTCCTACATACTGGGCTACTACCGGTTAATTCATTAAATAAGGTCGTCTTACCACAATTGGGATTACCGGCTAACGCAATCTTCAAACTCATCTTATTTCCTCCTTTTGTTAGTTTAAACTAACTTACTACTAAAAAAATAAATTATTCAACTTCAATCTGTTCGGCATCTGCCTTACGCAAAGACACTCATATCCCGCGCAGGTTTAACTCCAAAGGATCGCCTAGTGGAGCCACTTTTCGAGCATAAATCTCCGCACCTTTGGTAATACCCATATCCATAATACGACGTTTTACCGGGCCTGAACCATTAAGCTTCACAACTTTTACAACATCCCCTACTTGTACTTCTTTTAATGTTTTCACTTTATTCCTCCTTTAGTACATAATCCGCATAGCCATAGATTTATCCAAAGCAATACGACTATCCTTGACCTGCAAAATTAAATTACCGGCAATTTGATTTAC
>Ga0268359_12697_pt1 | contig 85036 bp, 92 predicted proteins | sample BioMet11_FD_194416 | JGI IMG/M metagenome (GOLD analysis project Ga0268359, IMG submission 194416) | Sewage microbial communities from Oakland, California, United States - Biofuel 11 (PacBio Assembly) | ecosystem: Engineered > Wastewater > Sewage > Unclassified | place: USA: California | collected...
CACTGTTCGCGCCGACGGTTGGTGGCCTCCACGTCCTCGATCTGGAGGTTCTGGTCGGCGGCCACGTCCTGGGTGGCGATTTCACCGGCGGTAAAAAGCCGCATGGAGTTGTCGAAGCCCACCCGAGCGACAAAGCTCAAGGTAAAAAGCACAAAGAGGAAAAAGAGGAAGCCCGGAACGCCGGCCGGCATGGCCAGCCGCTGCTTGGAGCGGGCCACCCAGATTTTCCCCTTGCGTTTAGCTCTGTCGAGAATCGCGCTCATAGGCCTGTATAATCCTTCCCACCAGGGGATGGCGGATAACATCAGCTTCACTGAAGTGGACGAAGGTAATGCCGCACACGTCGCGCAGCACCCGGACGGCCTCCACCAGCCCCGATACCGCCCGGGGCGGCAAATCGATCTGTGTCACGTCGCCGGTGACCACGGCCTTCGAGGCAAGGCCCAATCGCGTCAGAAACATCTTCATCTGTTCGGGCGTGGTGTTCTGGGCCTCATCCAAAATGATGAAGGCGTCATTGAGCGTGCGCCCGCGCATGAAGGCCAGCGGCGCCACCTCGATGACGCCGGTATCGAGCATTTCCCGCACCTTGCGGAAATCGAGCATATCGTTGAGGGCGTCATAGAGCGGCCGCAGGTAGGGATTGACCTTCTCCACCAGGTCTCCCGGCAAAAAACCCAACTTCTCACCGGCCTCGACCGCCGGCCTGGTCAGGATCAACCGTTTGACCCGCCGCTCCAGGAGCAGTCCCACGCCCATGGCCACGGCCAGATAGGTCTTGCCCGTCCCGGCCGGACCAACGCCGAACACGAGATCATGATGCCGGATGGCCGCCAGATACTCGCGTTGGTTGGCAGTCTTGGGCACCACGGTTTTCTTCGGGGAAACGGCCAGGGCCTCTTCCCGGTAGACGCGGCCCAAATTGGCCTCGGGCTCCCGGGCCAACACGCTGAGGGCCTGTTCCACGTCGGCCGGATAAATGGGCTTTCCCTGGCGCAACAAGCCGTACAGCTGAATCAGCACGTTGGCGACATGGGACAGGGTTTCCTCGGAATCGGCCCGCAGGATGACGGTGCTGCCCCGGGTGTCGAGACGCGCCCCGGATTTGCCTGCAATCAGGTCAATATTGGCATTCTGAGGCCCGAAGAGGTCCCGCGCGAGCTCCGAGTCGTCAAACTCGAGCCGTCGCTCATGGCCCAACGTTTCCGTCATACTGTAGCGCCTGGTTGCGGCAAAAAAACGGACTGGACACCCCACGTCCCCTGGCGATCATGCGAAAACCCCGCGCCCGGTCCGCCCTCGGCCATAATACAACCCCCTGGCAAGTACAAGCGAAAGCGCCGACTCACGGGCCAACCCGCAACCGCTCCAGCGCCGCGTCGGGGCGGACCCGCAGGGTTTCCAGCACGTTTGCCACGGCCACCCGCCCGGCGGCCGCGCCCCGGATGCGCCGCACATCGGCCACCAGGGCGACGAGCACCGTGACCGTCGTGGCCTGCCCGGCATAACTCGCCAAGGCCGCCAGGCCGGCCGCCTCACGGAGGCTGGACGGCGGCACCTCCCGCCCGGGATGATCCCGGCGCAGGATCACATGGGCTCCGGGGCCGTCCGCCACGTGCAACCACAGATCAAAGGCATTGGCCTTTCGCAAAAGTTGTTCGTTGGCCTTGGCATTGCGGCCGCGAAGCGCCAAAAAACCATCGGAGGTACGATAGGCATGGGCGGCAATGCCGGCGAAGGGTCCGACCGGCGGGGTATCCGGCCGTTTTCCCGCAGCGCCGCGTCCCGGGCCTTGTACGTTTTTCCCGCCATCTTGCAAGTCCCGCCTTCTGCGCGCAATCGCGACCAAGCCTCGTTTTCCCTTGGCCGCAAGATGATAGCACTTTTGCATGTTCTCGATGACGGTCAGGGCCGGATCCAGGGCGAGCCGCCGGGCTCCGTCCGGAAAATTCGCCATGACTTCCGGCAATCTGACGTGCCCATCTAACGTATGCAAAGTTGCGGCCAAAGCGTCGGCATCGGCGCGACGGGTCAAAAAATGCCGCATCCGGGTCTCGTCGGCGTCCAGACGCGCCAAGCTCCGGGCCAGCCGCCGGGCTCGGGCTTTGCTGGTCGCCGCCTCCGGGGCGTCCTGGCGACCGACGACCTCGCCAAAGGCCAGGGGCTGGCCAAAGGCGGCCGCCGCCTCCAGGGCACTGTCGTAGCGCCGCACCTCCCGTCCCCGCCGCAGCCGCTCCGGCCAGGCGAACGGCCAGACGGCTTCGGGCGTTGTGCCACGCAATTCCACGAAAAAGCCTTCCGCCTCGCCCCGCTCCAGCGCCAGGGTCACATCGCGGGCCTGCTCCAGCGGCAGGGCGGTCAGCCGCCGGCGCAACTCCGGGGAGAACTGGGGATACGCCCGCCAGATGTCGGGCTCGTTCAGAACCGTCTCCACGGACGGCCATGCGGCCACGGCCGGCAGTTCTTCGGGAAACGCCGCCATGAGGGCGGGCGGACTCTGGGGATCAAGCGCGAGGGCCGGCCCCTCACCGGAAAAGCCCATAAACAGTCGCCGTCGGGGCCAATCGGCGGCGACGCGCACCACGCGACGGCCGTCCAGGTACTTGCGCAGCCGCATGGCCTCGGCCGGCGGCCGGGCCGGCTGGACGGTTTTCATCGGAGAGAGAAAGCAAAAAAAAACGGCCTGTTCCGTAGCGAATATGCAGATACTGGCGTTTGGCGAGAGGGCTGCCGAGCAGCCCGATGCCGACCGGGAGCGTAAAGGCCACAGTCAAGCAATTCGGGGAAGGCATAAAGACCTTTTGCACCCGAGCGCCGACAAGGGCCGAGGTCATTGCATCGGCCAAAAAGCGAAAAAAAATGGCCTCCATGACTCCATAGGCAAAGCAATACTCCCCGGTCAGACATTCCCGGGGAGTAGAAACTGGCAGGTAAAAAAAGACGGCGTCTAATCGCCGCGCAAGTTTTCTTCCGCTTCCTGGCGGCTTTTACATTTGATGCACAGTGTGGTCACAGGCCGGGCTTTGAGCCGGGGCACGCTAATCTCCTCGCCGCATTCGACACATTCGCCGTAGGTGCCATCATCGATACGCTCGATGGCTTCCTTGATCTTCTTGATCAAGCGACGTTCTCGGTCCCGCAAACGCAGGGTAAAGGCGCGATCCGATTCGGCCGTCGCCCGGTCGGCGGGGTCGGCATACACTTCGACGGTATCCGTCATATCCTCAATGGTCTCTTCACCCTTTTTGAGGATATCCTGGAGCATGCCGTTTAGAAGTTGGCGGAAATATTCCACGTCCTTGGGATCCATGCAAACCTCCTCAACCTGAGGGTCAAAGGCTCCAGCTGGAAAAGGAACATCTGATAATACATCTTGCACTTGAGGTAAAGAGGTCGCTTTCGGCTGTCGGGACAAATCGGGCGCCGTCCCCTCCTCCGCACGGCGGCCGCCCGGCCACTGGCGAGTTGCCTCGCCCACGAAACAAGCGCATAATGCCGCAAAGGATGTGTCAACAACGCCGCATCGGCCACACGTACTCGCCCCAGTGAACCACCCCCCGCTTTTTTACTTTCGGCGGCGAATTCCGCGACCGCCTCCGCGAGGCGAGCTACCAGACGTCCATCTGGCCGATAGCATACGCCATTCCCGGCTTCTGCCTGCTGGCCGCCATCATCATCAACCTCGTTTTCCTCCTCAACGACTGGCGCTTTTGGGGTGCCCCCCATTTCCCCTATGCCATCGGCGCCCGAACGACGATCATCGTCATCTCTCTCGCCTTTTTCCTGGCCGCGCGCGGGGTACAACACTTTTCACGACTGCAACGGCTGGCTCTCGCGTGGAGCATTCCCTGTATTATCGCTTCCGCCATTCTTGTCAGCCCACATTCCGACACATCCCTCCTCATCATTTTCGTGTTGCCCCTTATTTTCTATCTGGCACTGCCACTTTCCTTCCTCTGGTCCGTCCTCATGGGGCTTCTTTGCAGCAGCCTTACTCTGGGAGTTATATCACCTCCTCGCCTTCTTCAAAAACGACCGCCGGATTGATTATGGGCATGGTGACCAGCAACGTCATCCTCACGCTGGTGCGCAATCGATCCAACAGATTGCAACGTCAAGAATGGGCGACAGCCGCAACCTTACAAAAGCCTATAGAGATCTGTCGGAAAATCGACATATTCTGCAAAGTACCCTTCAGGCCATCCCGGCACCCGTCCTGATCCTGGACCAGACCAATGGCGCCGTCCTCCAGGACAACGCGGCCGCCCGCCGTTTCTTCGGCAAGGACGTACTGCGCGACCCCCGGGCCATCAAAAAATACGTCACGCGGCAGGACACCATCAAATTGGCCATTGCCCTGCAACACCAGGCACGCCCCGCCGAGCACGAAACCCGCATCCACATGCCCGACGGCACATCCCGGGACGTCCTGCTCGTGGCGACCAAGGCAGTGATCGGCGGCAACGAGGCTATTGTGACGGTGATTATCGACATCACCCAGCGCAAGGAAATGGAGGCCAGGCTGGAACGGCTGGCCAGCATTGATCCCTTGACCGGACTCGCCAACCGCGGCCACTTTTTCAGCTTGGCCACTGCGGAGATCAAACGCAGCCAACGCTATGGCCATCCCGTCTCGATCATCATGTTCGACATCGATTTCTTCAAACATATCAACGATACTTTCGGCCATGAAACCGGCGACAGCGCCCTGAAACACTGCGGCCTCCTGTGCCGCACCCTCAAGCGGGAACCCGATATCGCGGGGCGGCTCGGCGGCGAAGAATTCGCCCTGCTTCTGCCCGAAACCGAACCGGCAAAGGCCTTGATGCTGGCCGAACGACTGCGGCTAGCCATTGCACAGCTTCATATCGGACCGCACGGTGAAGGCATGACTGTCAGCCTCGGCGTCGCCGCCGTCGGGAACGCGGAAAAAACGGTGGACGCCGCCCTTTCGCGCGCCGACCAGGCGCTGTACGTCGCCAAAAACGCCGGACGCAATCGCAGCGTGCTCCATCAGGAACGCTCCTAACGACGCGACGGCCGCACCATTCCCGGCCATGTATGGGGAAAGTCCTACACTAGGATCGGACACATGCGTTTGGAACGCGCAGTGCGCTCTGGCGTAGCGTATCCGCAGGAAGAGAAAACGGAAAAGACGAGAAGGGTAAGAGGTTCTATCCTTATTTCTTGCGGCAGCCCAAGCCGAGGAAATCGCCTTCCTTCGCCTTGACCAACGCCGGAACCGGCTTCATCGCATCCCCGGTATAGGCCAGATAGTCCTCCAGATGCGGCATATCCACCCACTTTCTCACCGTTGCCTCGCGTCCGGCCAATTCCTTGAGCATCCGCGCATACAGCACATCGCCGCCATGGATGCCTTCGAGAAACTCGCAATCCGTCCCGCCAAAAGGGGTCATGTCGGTAAAATCATGGACGACCAAGCCCTTTGCTTTGACGTATTCCCGTAATTTCGTGAAATAGGCATAGCCTTCCGGATGCTCGGCCATCGCGTCGACCACCACCTTCGGCAAGGGCGGGAAGAAATAGACCGTCGGCACCCCGGAGGCCTGGAGCATGGCCACAATGCGATCAAACGTCGCCAGATGGACCGGATTGAGCTCCGTGTCATAGCAAAAGCGTCCCAGTCCGGCCTGCACCTTTCCCAACGTCCGTTCGAAGCGCCGATCGTCGGCCTGCCGCAGGCCGGAGACATAGCCGCCGTAATAATAACTGCCGTCCGGCCCGAAGCCGTCACGGAACTTCTTGGCCTGAATGCCCAGATGGCAGTTGTCGTAAAACGGATTGGCGGCCGCGCCGAACACTTCCGCGAAGCGTACCTTCCCCTCGGCCAGATAGGTCAGCACCTTGAGCATCTTGGTGATGGGGGAAAGGGATTCGTCCGCCAGGCTCGGGCGGACGAAATGGAAGGACGGCGCTATGTAGACGCCGTTGAACCACCAAAAATCAATGCCGAAGAGAATGAACTTGGGCTTATGCTGGGCCAACATATGCCGCACCAGCGCCTCGCCCTCGGGCAGGGAGTTAAAGGCACCGCCCAGGCTCAAAAAACTGCCGTTGAACATGTCGGCGCGGAAATTCAACACGCGCGAAGAACCAAGGCCGACGACGTCCGGCCGGATCCGGTCATAGAGCATGACCTTGTAGTTGAAGCCGCCGTTGACGAGCGCCGATCCGAAGAGACAAATCCGGTCGGACCGATGGTCCAGCTGGGTCGCGACGATATCCGGCAGCGACAGTTCGCCCATCCTGGCGAGATAGTGCAGCGAGGCAAAAAACGGCCAGCACATAAAGGCGCCGACGACCAGCAGGGTAATGACATAGGCCTTGATATACTTACGCATCGTCATCACTTGGGGAAGAATTCATGTTCATACCGTCCGCACGCCGGCGGCTGCCTCAAAATTGGAAATACAGGAATTCGGAAGGACGTTCGAGCAGCAACAGCAACACGATCGTCAAGACGGCCAGTACGATGGCATTGCGCATGGTCGGCCGCCAGGTCATGCCCGGGAAGAAGCCCTCCCCGGCCGCCTGCTTCGGCAGTCCCAAGGCCGGCGTCCATTGGCGCATGAGATGAATGATGCACGGCAGGCACAGGGCAATGAACAGGCCCACGGCCAAGTAGATGCCGAAGATATCGTCCAGCAAGAAATTCGAGGAAAATCCCCGGAAATGGAGCCAGCCCGCCCCGGACTGGCCCGGGAAAAGTCCAGCCATGTACTTGGGAACGGACATGCCATGGGCGCCCAACATGGCACGGAGGATCACCAGGCTGCTTTCCAGCGTCGGCGAACGGAAAAAGACCCAGCAGATGAGCACGCTTAAAAAGGTCAGGCCCCAGGCGGCGAACCGGGCGGGCACGGTCTCCATGGCCCGTTCCCAGTGCAGGTGTTTGACCAGGTCGCGCCACCAGTGGTTCAACGTCAGCAGCACGCCGTGGAGGCCGCCCCAGATGATAAAGGTCCAACCGGCGCCATGCCACAGGCCGCCGAGCAACATGGTCACCATCAGGTTGATATAGCGGCGCGCGGTGCCTTTGCGGTTGCCGCCCAAGGGAATGTAAAGGTAATCCTTGAGGAAATTGGACAAAGTGATGTGCCAGCGCCGCCAGAAGTCGATGATGTTACGGGATTGATAGGGGGAATAGAAGTTGGCCGGCAAAATGACGTTGAACATCCGGGAAATGCCGATGGCCATATCGGAATATCCGGAAAAATCGAAATAAATCTGCAAGGTATAACCGAGCGTCCCCAGCCAGGCCTCACCCATGTCCACGGGGATGCCGGCATTGGCCGCGCCGAAGACCTTGCCGACATAGGGCGCCAACCCGTCCGCGATGATGACCTTCTTGGCCAGCCCCAAGACGAAGATCGTGATGCCCACCGCCACGTTTTCCAGGTTGGGCACGTACATTTTTTCGGAAATGAACTGAGGAATGATCTGCTTGTGATGCAACAGCGGGCCGGCGATCAAGTGGGGAAAGTAGGTGACGAACAGTCCGTAATGCACGGCCGTGGTCAAGGCGGCCTGCCGCCGGTACGTATCGACGATAAAAGCGATCTGCGTGAAGGTAAAAAAGGAGATGCCGAGGGGCAGAGCCGTGGTATGGGCCGGCGGCGTCAAGCCGAAGATGCTCAACAGAAAAGCGAAATACTTGAAATAGCACAATACGGCCAGATCGCCGACGACGCCCGCGACGAGCCAGCCCTTTTGCAGGCGTGGCCCGTGGCTGGCCAGAATGGCGCGACTGATGCCGTAGTTGAAGGCCGACGACAGCAACAGCAGCAGGACATACGCGGGATTCCACCAACCATAAAAGAAAAGCGAGGCCAGGAACAGGAAAAAAGCCGCCCCAACATTGCTGTACTTTGCTATGGCAAAGAAGATGATCCAGGTAATGGGCAAAAAGCACAGAATAAAAATATACGAATTAAAAAGCACAGCGCATCCTTGTTCCTGAGGAATGGTGTGTCAAAGCCGCCCGCACGACGTTAGGCCATCGCGCGGCGGCCCGTCGTCCGTCGCGAAAAAGGCTTGCCCTACCGCCCCGCCGGGCGTGCAAGGGCCGGCGGCCGGAAATGTGCCCGAGGCGCACAACCCGTATCAGGCAAGCAACGGCGCGGTCATGGCGGCAAGCGCCCGTCTGGCGTCCTCGGGGGCCAGACGCACCATGAGGCCGCGCTGCCCGCCGTTAATAAAGACGTAGGCCTCCGCAAACACGGCCGCTTCCATGGCCACGGGCACGCGCTTCTTGGCCCCGAAAGGACTGATGCCGCCCACATGGTAGCCGGTCAGCCGTTCGGCGTCGGCGGGCGGCAGCATCTGGGCCGACTTGCCGCCAAAGGCCGCGGCCACCCGCTTCATGCTGAGCTCGCCGTCGGCCGGGATGACCGTGCAGGCCGGCTTGCCGTCGACGGCAACCATCAGGGTCTTGAGCACCCGGCACGGCGCTTCACCGATGGCGGCCGCCGCGTGCAGGCCGATCCGCTCGGTGCCGGCGGTGTAATCGTATTGCTGCACCGTAAAGGGCACGCCGGCCTTGGTGAGCATCTGCGTCGCCCGCGTACTGTGTGCCATGGACGTTCCTTCTCCGGCGGTCCCGGCCCCAGACGGAAGGCAGGCACAACCGCCGAAACCGGGCAGATATAGCCAGTTGCCGCCCTGGCTGCAAGCGCCCGCCCCGGCCGGCGGGCGGACGCCCCCGCGCCTTTCTTGCCTCGCGTCCACCGAAAAGCCCCGTGGACGGAGGGACGAGGCCCCTAGTTGTCCCCGTTCTTCTCCGGTCGCACCGGCTCCAGACGCAGCAGGCGCGGCCCGCGATAGACGCCGTCCGGGCCGAAATCCAAGGCGATCAGGGCGTGTCCGGCCAGGGGACAGGCATGGCAGCCGTTGAGCAGCGGGTAGGCGAAGACAAACCCCTGCCCGCCATCCGGCAGATGCTCCATCCGTAAAAAATCGGCGTTGGTCGTCCACAGGGCCATTTCCGGAAAGGCCTGCTTCAGGCCGGCGTAGGCCGGATCGGCCTCTATCGTCACGCCCGCCTCGGGAAGTTCCGTCGAGACCAGCTCGGGACTGCCGTTGACGAGAAACAGCACCTGGTTGGTGTTGGCCCGCAGAGGGAAGGTCATGGTGGCCAGATCCACCCGGCCCATGGCGTGAAAGGCGCTCATGAAGGCGGCGCCGTCAAGGCGGCGATTGACCGCCAGCGCCTCGGGCGAGGCCTTGGTTTCCCCCATGAGCCGCGACAGGCAGTCCGCGGCCGGCGGGGTACTCTCCAGGCAGGCGCGCCAGGCGGATTCGGGCAGGGACCAGACGGCTGCCGGGCCGAACGGCTTGCCGCCGGCGGTCGCCGGACGCAACGCAACGGCCACGGTCAGGAGGCAAAAGACCGGCAGCAGCGCCAAGGGGAGGAAACGACGGGTTCGACAAACGGGCATGGCGGACTCCTTCAGGCGTTTTCCGTCCTATGCCACAGGCGGCGTCACTCCGGAAGACGGCGCGGCCGCCTTGCCCAGCCGTCCTTCGGCCCAGAGACCGGCCTCCAGGCAGCGCAAGGCCTCATAGGGAATGCGGCCGCCCAGGGCGTCGTAGACGGGCGTCATGCCGTCCGCACCCTGTTGGCGCAGGCGCACGAGGGCCGCTTCCGCCTCGGCCTGCTCCGCCTCGGTCACTGCGGCCACCTGCCGCGCCGCGAGTTCGCCGCGGCGGACGAAGGGCAGCAAATGGGCATAGACCGTGGTCGACTTGAGGCCCCGGCGTTCGGCCACGGCCGCCACCGAACCGAGATCCCGGTAGAGTTCCAGGCTCTGCCGGGCCGTGACGGAGGTGACGTCGCCCCGGCTCGGGCGGACGGTCCCGGCCGGCAGCGGCGGCCGGGATTCGCCGGGACCGTAAGCGGCATAGTGCTCCTGGAGCATCTCCAGCAAGGTCTGGCCGTACGTGTCCAGCTTGGCCTGGCCCATGCCGCCGATGGCGGCCAGCCCAGCCAAGTCCTGGGGCTTTTGCAACACGATGTCGAGCAGGGTCCGATCGTGAAAGACCACGTACGGCGGCACCTCGGCCGCCTTGGCCGTCGCCGAGCGCCAGGCGCGCAAGCGCTCCCAAAGCAGGCGCTCCTCCGGCGTGCGGACATAGTCGTCAACCCAGCTCCGGTGCGATCCGGACCGCCGGGGCCGCCGTCCGGGGGAACGTTCGGGGTCGCGCGGCAGGCGCATGGTCAGACCGCGCCGCCCCTTGAGGAAGTCCCAGGCCGTCGCCGTCAGCAGCAGTCCATGGCCCGTCTCGTCCGACTCCAGCGCGCCCAGGGCCTCCAGACGGCGCATGACGGCCCGCCACTGCCGCTCCGAAAGCTCGCCGCCGATGCCGAAGGTACTGAGCGCCGCATGGCCGAAACGCTCCACCCGAGCCGTCTGCTTGCCGAGCAGCACGTCGGCCACATGGGCCGCGCCGAAGTGCTGGCCGGTGCGGTAGACGCAGGACAAGGCCTTCTGGGCCGCAACGGTGACGTCGACCGCCTCCACAGGATCAAGGCAGATATCGCAGTTGCCGCAAGGCTCGGCCAGATCCTCCCCGAAATAGCCGAGCAGGGTCCGCCGACGGCAAACATCGGACTCGCAATACGTGACCAGGGCCTTGAGCTTGGCCAGGGTAATGCGCTGTTGCGGTCCGTTCGCCCCATCGGACAGGAGCAAGGACCGCAAGGCGACGAAATCCTCCTCGCCGTACAGCATCAAGGCCTCGGCCGGGGCGCCGTCCCGACCGGCCCGGCCCGTCTCCTGATGATAGGCCTCCAGGCTCTTCGGCGGATCGAAATGGACCACGAAGCGCACATCAGGCTTGTCCACCCCCATGCCGAAGGCCACCGTGGCCACCATGACCAGCCCCTCCTCGCGCATGAAGCGGTCCTGCCGGCTGTCGCGCTCGGCCGGGTTCAGGCCGGCATGATAGGCCAGGGCCGGCACGCCCTGGGCGGTCAGCCAGTCGGCCAACCCCTCCACCTTCTTGCGGGACAGGCGATAGACGATGCCCGACTGGCCGGGATGGTCCTCGGTCAGAAAGCGCAGGAGGCGGTATTTGGGATGATCCTTGGGCTCGACCAGGTAACGGATGTTCGGCCGGTCGAAGCCGGTGGCGAAAACCCGGGCGTCATCAAGGCGCAGCCGGGACAGGATGTCGGCCCGGGTGGGGCCGTCGGCCGTGGCGGTCAGGGCCAGGCGCGGCACGCCCGGGAAGCGTTCGGCGATGACGGCCAGCTGGAGATATTCCGGCCGGAAATCATGGCCCCACTGGGACACGCAGTGGGCCTCGTCGATGGCGAACAGGGCGAGCGGCAGTCCGGACAGCATGTCCTGGAAGGCCGGAATCATAAAACGTTCCGGAGCGATATAGAGGATGTCCAGGCGGCCAGTCCCGGAGCCGCTCCTCAACCGACCGGCGCTCCGCCGCCGTCTGGGCCGAATGAAGACTCCCGGCCGCCACGCCCAAGGCGGTCAGGGCCTGCACCTGATCGCGCATCAGGGCAATGAGCGGCGAAATGACGATGGCCGTCCCCGGCCGCAGCAGGGCCGGAATCTGGTAACACAAGGACTTGCCACCGCCCGTCGGGAGCAGCACCACGGCATCGCCCCCGGCCAGCACATGGCGAATGATCGCTTCCTGGGGCCCGAGGAAACGATCGTGGCCGAAAACCTGTTTGAGAATCGTCAGCGGCGTAGACATGGCAGTGGCGGCGATTCCGCAGGGAACCGCCGCCACCGGGATACGCACTTGGCCGGGGGAAGGCAACGCCGCCGGTCAAGGAAGTCAGGTCCGCGCACATCAGGCGTCCGAATCGATCAATACACGGGCGGCCGGCGATGCGGCGGCGGCGTCTGATACCCGCGGAGGCAGCGGCCATGACGCCAAATGGTGCCGGGCGGGCAATGCGGCCGATGGTAATACCTGGGGGGGGGCGGCGGAGGCGGCGGGCCGTTGGGCATGCAGCCGCGCGGGCCTTCCAAATGGTAGCCCGGGGGACACGGCGGCCGGGCCTCGGCTGTCCCGGCCAGAAAAGCCACAGCCAGGGCAACAATGACGATCAGACGGCAAAAGAGCGCTTTTTTCATACGTCCTCCCTTGACAGATGGCGTCTCGTCCAGCCGGACGAGCGGTTCTGTACCCTCTATGGCACAGGGGACGAATCGTGGCAAGGAAAGTTACCCGAACGCCGTTAGCCGAAAAAAAGATAGCCCAGCGTGACGACGCACAGACTGACGGCGCGCAAGGCCTGATTATTCACGATGAGGCGGATGGCGGTTCGAGGTCGGAAGATGCCGGCGTAGTACGGGAATTGATGCCGGAAGGCCCGCATGGGCGTGGACAGGATATTGCCCACCAAAAGCGCCACCACCACCTGCTTGGTCCCCAGGCTGCCGCCGCCGAGCATGGCGCCGGCCGCGGCCAAGCCGGCGGTGAACTCGGCCATGATCTGAAACATGATGATGCTGACGGCCTGAGGCGTCAGCCAGGCCAGGCCGGCGACATGGCCGGCCAGCCACTGCTCCATGGCGGCAAAGGCGCCCCAGACCGTCAGGTAATGGAAGGCGACATAGATCGGCACCGTAAACAGCACCATGGTCCGGATACGGCGACGGAAACGCTGCCAGGCCTTGGCCAGGGCCGCCCGCCAGGACGGTCCCGTTCCTTCCGGCATCCGGCAGGGCACGCAGCCCTTCGGCACGGGCGGCAGCAGCCAATGGCCCAGGGCCATGATCGCCAAGGTACGCAGGATGGCGGCCGAAAAGGTCAGGCCCACGTAAATGCCGGCCGGCCAAGCCCCCAAAAAGGGCACGGTGATGAAAATCATCTGGGGGAGATGCAAAAAATAGGTGGGCAGGCTGTTGAACAGGTTGGCCAGCAGCAGTTCACGGTCGGACAGCCGCCCGGAGGCCGTCGCCTCGGCCAACAGGGAGTTGGCGGTCACGCCCGAAAAAAAGGCCATGGAAAAACTGGCCCCGACCACATCCTGCATGTGGCCCAGGCGAATGAGCGGCGCCGCCAACCGACCCAGGAAACGGGTCCAGTCGAGCGCTTCGATCAGATTGGCCACCAGCAGCCCGACGGCCAGGGAGACCAGCAGCCGGGACAGCGGCCACAGCAGGCCGTGCCAGAGGTGCAGGAGGTCCGGAGCAGTCACCATGGCCCGACCTCATGCCATCCGCCGCGCCCCTTGGCAACACCGACCCGCCGGCCGGCGACTACAGCCAGAGCATCTGCCGCCAATCCAAATTGGCCGGAGCCAGCCCCTGCTGCCGGGCCAAAAGCTCCAGGGGGGCCAGGGCCAAGGCCTCCACTTCCGGTGTCATGCCGGGGAAGGGTTCGCCCACGATCTCACCCAGATACTGCCGGCAATTCGAACACACCACCAACCGCTCGGTCTGGTTGCCCGGCAAGGGCCATCACCTGACCGGATGCGCCCTCCGCGTCGCAGAACGGGCAGGCATCCGCGGTATAGTGCCAGGTGGTGGAGCAAAACGAACAGGTCAAATCCCGTCCCGTCTCGTGCCGATGGGCCAGGCTCGGCCAGGAGCCGCAAACCGGACAATAGCCGCGATTCCAAATGTCCTCGGGGACCAGATCGTGCAGCACCCGTCCCCGGGCCATGGCCAGCGGCGTCAGTAGCTGAATGCACCAAAAGCCCATCACGCGCGCGTCCACGCCGAAGGTATGCGCCATGTTGATTACGAGCTTCTGCCGATCGCCCATCATGTCGCGCGCGACTTCCAACAAAAAACCTTCCTTCCGATCGGCGGCCATGCCTATATTCATCAGATCGGCCCGGGCCGCGGGGAAACTCTCCAAAAGCGTCTGCTGCAACGCCTCGAAAATACGCCGCAACATGGCCTCGTCCATCGGGATGGCGTCGCGCTGCTCCAGAGGAGCACCCTGCCCCATACGGACCTTGTCGACCTCGGGAAGGAGCCCCTTGCCGTAACGTCTCCGCCAGCTCGGCCACCAGCGGCGTCCGGGACCAAGAGCACCTTGGCGAACGGATCCACGAACATGGCGGCATGCGGCCGTTCCCGGCGAAGCCGCTCCACATCCTCGATAACGGATTGAAGCTCTTCGGCGACAGAAGGAATATCAAGCGAATTTTCAGACATGGCTGCCCCCCCGCGGTGATGGACCGCGCTTTTCTCTCCGGTATGGCCGGGGCACCATACGTGCCCGAACACGCTTCGACTAGACCTGCAGGACACTTTTTCTTTGTATTTTTCCTAACCGAACGCCGCCGATTCCAACGCGCGAAGGCCTAAAGTTTCCTTCGGCAGAGCCGATACAAAAAATATGGTAACCCTATCCCGGCCATGTCCGTCTGCCGTTTCCGCACGCGGCCGGACAGCAATCCGACCGGCGCAAGGAGCGAGATGGTGACCGATTCCGCCAATATCCCTGGTCTGCTCCAGCAAACGCAGTACTCTTACGCCTCCGTCGTCAGCACGAGCGGCGACACCACCACGAGCGTAACGGCCAACGCCGTGCGGGACGGGGATACCGTCACCTTCTCCGCCGAAGCCCTGTCCCTCGCCTCGGGCGACGCCACGACCGGCCGGTCCGCCGACACCGCGACCGTCCGCCAGGCCGACGGCGACACCGCCACAACCAACGCCTCGGGCGACACGGCCACGTTCTCCGACACGGCCCTGAATCGGGCCGCCGCCCAAAGCCAGACCACCACCATCGCCTCGGGGGCCGGCCTCCTCAATGCCGACACGCTGCTGGAGACGGCCACCACCGAGATGCTCACCAGTTTCACCACCGACGCCGGCCGCCGGATCAGCCTGCAATCCTACACCACGCCCGACGCCGACGCCGCAACCGGCTCCGGGTATCTCCTTACCATCACCGGCAGCGACGGCAGCAGCCAAAATTACGTGCTGCGCAAGGACGTTATCCTGAACGAAGACGACCAGGGGGCGCTCACGATCGCCGGCTATAGCGCCGGCGACGAAACCACGGGCAACGACACCATCATCGGCCTGTCCGGGAACCCCCTAAACGGCGGTGACGGCAACGACACCATCATCGACCTGGCCGCCTCGGGCTCCGTCGCCATCAACAGCGGCGCGGGCAACGATATGGTGACCGTCGTCGGCGCGGTCGGCTCCGGCAGCATCGTTACCGGCGCGGGCGACGACACCGTTACCGCCACCGTCGCCGCCACCGGGAACGCCCAGGTGACTATCGACACGGGAGACGGCCGTGACACCCTGACCACCTCCATCGCCGCCGGGGACGCCAGCCAGGTCACCATCGCCACCGGCGGGAACGATGACGCCGTTACCGCCACCATCGATGCCTCCGGCGACAGCCAGGTCAGCATCGATACGGGTGGGTCCCACAACACCGTCGCCGCCACCATCAGCTGCCAGCGGCGACAGCCAGGTGTCCGTCAGGACGGGCGCCAACGATACGGTCACCGGCACCATCAACGCCACGGACGACGCCCGGGTCGGCCTCGACACCGGGAGCGGACAGGACACGGTCACCGTCGGCATCACCGCCAACAGGAACGCCTCCGTTTCCATCGATACCGGCAGCGGACATGACAATGTTCTGGCCAGTGTGATCGCCACCGGCGATGCCCACGTCGGTATCGCCACCGGCAGCGGGGAACGATCGGCTGGCCGTCGCCGGCATCACGGCCGACGATGCCAGCATCGACCTGGACACCAGCAGCGGCGACGATGTCCTCAAGACCTCGCTCATCGCCTTCGGAGACAGCCGGATCACCACCGATACCGGTTCGGGCAACGACAGCGTGTCCACTTCGTCCATCGCCCACGACGACGCCCGGATCGCGACCAATACCCAAAGCGGCAACGATAACGTCAACGCCGTCTTCATCAGTAAGGAAAACGCCCAGCTCTCCATCGATACCGGCTCCGGAAACGATCACGTCAACGCCAGTTGGATCAACGGCGGCAGCGGCTCCGTCTCCCTCAACACCGGCAGCGGCAATGACAGCCTGTTCGCCGGCTGGATCGGCTCCGGCAGCAGCACCGTCATCGATACCGGCTCCGGCGACGACGTGGTGACCGCCGGCTGGATCGACACACCGCCAGCGGCATCGGCGCCTACAAGCAGATCATGGGCTATCTGCTCCAGGACGTCACGACCACCAATCAGCCCGGCGGCCAATCCGAACACTCCGAAACGACCGAGATCGGCTTCCGGCGCAGCACCAAGCAAGCCTAGGAGCCGGGCGAGGCGCTGCCTCTCCCGGGCCCTCACCGCCAGGGCGCCGCCCTGGACCTGCTGGGGGGAATCATTCCCCCCAGACCCCCTGTCCTATTTCCCCCCATTGCTCCGGGGTATTTTAACGCACCCTTCGCGACCGCCTGGGCGGCCGCGCATCGAGGGGTCCGGGGGCATCATGCCCCCAGCCGCCGGAGGCATCTTCGTCGTTTTCTCTCGTTACAGGGATGGCCCGGCGTAGCGGGTGGGATCGGGGATACCGGCCTCGGCGAAGCCCTTGCGGCGCAAGAGACAACTGTCGCAGTGCCCGCAGGCCAAGCCTTCGGGGCTCGGGTCGTAGCAGGAGTGGGTGATGCCGTAGTCCACGCCGAGCCTGGTGCCGAGGCGCACGATGGCGGCCTTGGTCAGATGCAGCAGCGGCGTGCGCACCCGGATATGGAGCCGCCCTTCCACGGCCTCCTTGACGGCCAGATTGGCCATGGTCTCGAAGGCGGCCACGAAGGCGGGACGGCAATCCGGGTAACCGGAATAATCGAGGGCGTTGACGCCGATAAAGATGTCGGCCGCGCCCAGGACCTCGGCCCAGCCCAGGGCCAGGGAGAGAAAGATGGTGTTGCGGGCCGGGACGTAGGTGACGGGAATGCCCTCGCCCATGGCGTCGGTGGAACGATCCTTGGGCACGGGAATGTCGGCGGTCAGGGCCGAGCCGCCGATCTGGCCGAGCGGCAGCGGCAACACGAGATGGGCGGCCACGCCCATGGCCGCGACCACCCGCCGGGCCGCCTCGATTTCCACCGCATGGCGCTGCCCGTAGGCAAAGCTCAGGGCATAGGGGACAAAGCCCTGGCGCTTGGCCACGGCCAGACAGGTCGTGGAGTCGAGCCCGCCGGAAACGAGCACCACCGCCTTTTTCGCCGCCGTCATGAACCCCTCCTTACACGCCCCGCATCTCGGGGGGCCAGATGAGCTTGTGCAGTTGCAGATTGAGCCGGGCCCGGACCCGGTCGGCCAGCATCCAGCCGGCCAGTTCGGCCGGATCGAGCCGGCCCGGCACCGGCGAAAAGGACACGGCGTTGCGGTCCCACACCCGACGCGCCACGTCCAGGGCGAACAGGTAGTCCGTCCGGTCGGTAAGGACACATTTCACTTCGTCGCGCGGGCGCAGCCGGTCCAGGTTGGCGTAATCGTTGTGCGACTCCATGCCGCTGCCCGGACATTTGACGTCCATGACGGCAATCGCCCGCTCGGGCAAAACCGAAATATCCAGGCTGCCGTTGGTCTCGACCAGAACGGTCAGCCCCGCCTCGATCAACCGTGCGGCCACGATCGGCAGTTCCGGGGCGAGCAAGGGTTCGCCACCGGTCAACTCCGCCAGGGGCAGGCCGTAGGCGACGAGCGCCGCCACCGCCGCGTCTACGCTGTAGGACGTCGCCCGCTCGGCAGCATACGTGGTGTCGCACCAGGAACAGGCCAGATTGCAGCCGGACAGGCGCAGAAAGGCGCACGGCAGACCGGCGAAGCTGGATTCTCCCTGAATGCTGGCGAAAATCTCGTGAACCGGAAGCGTCACGCTTCCTCCGTGTAGGTGGCCGACATGCCTTGGCTTTCCTCGACCGACACCCGGAGCACCCGGACCCGGTCATCGGCCAGGGAGGCGGCCAGCCGGCTGTAGATGAAGGCGGCCAGCACCTCGGCGGTCGGCGGGTCGAGCTCGGGTTGATCGTTCAAACAGGTGTGGTCGAGCCGATCCAGGACGGCATCCATGGCCGCGCGCAGCCGGACGAAGTCGATCACCATGCCCTGGGCCAATGCGTTGGCCCCCAGCTCGGCCGTGACCGAAAAATTATGGCCGTGCATGCGCGCGCACGGTCCCGGATAATCGGGCAAACGGTGGGCGGCACTGATGGAACCGGACACACGAACGGAATACAGGCCTGCCATGACATCTCCCTGAGGTTGCGCCTTGTGGGCGATTATCGTAGGAATCCGGTGTTTCGTTGTCAATCCATGCAGGAGGCCGGCCTATGTCCGTCAGCACGAAAGCTCCGCCCGTGGACGACGTCCACGAACTCAAGAGCCTGGGACAAGGGGCCGTGGCCTATCCCAAGACCGTCTCGCCCGAGCTGCTCGAAACCTTCCCCAACGCCTTCCCCGGCCGGCGCTACACCGTGACCTTTCACACCAGCGAGTTCACCAGCCTGTGCCCCAAGACCGGCCAGCCGGACTTCGGCACCATCACCATCCGCTACGTGCCGGACGCTCGCTGCATCGAATCCAAATCCTTAAAGCTCTACTTGTTCAGCTATCGTAACGAGGGCGTCTTCATGGAGACGCTCACCAACCGCATTCTCGATGACCTGACCGCCGCCTGCGCCCCCCTGGAAATGGAGGTGACCGGCGACTTCGCGGCCCGGGGCGGCATCACCATCAGCGTCACGGCCGACTACCGGCGTCCCTAGGGGCCGGCAATCGCCCCCGTGCCGACAGCCGGATTGTCCCCGGCGCCCGCGTCCGGTCCGACACCGGGGGAAACATGTGCTGCCCCCAAAAAAAAAATTTGGTAACCGAATGCCCCCGGCAGACACCATTGGCGTATGCCGTGAAGCCGTTCTTCCCTCCCGACAATGCAAAATAACGAGACGGCGCATTGCCAGACCATCGGTGATCTGTCATCATGGTGTACTTGATGTCTCATGGTGTAAGGCTGATATGGAGTCCCTGCATGAAACGTGTGTTATTGGTCTATCCGGTGCTGCCCCGTTCTTTCTGGAGTTTTCAGGAGGTACTGCGGGCAACAGGCAGAAAGGCGCTTATCCCGCCATTGGGCCTGATGACCGTGGCAGCGCTCCTGCCCCCGGACTGGACGCCACGACTCGTTGACCTCAATGTCCGGCCGATCTCTGAAGACGATTGGGCCTTCGCCGACGTGGTCATGATCTCGGCCATGCTGGTGCAGCGGAACGGACTCGCCACCTGCGTGGCCGAAGCCAAGAAACACGGGAAACTGGTGATCGCCGGAGGGCCGTACCCCACCTCGGCCACTGCGGAAGTCCTGGCCACCGGCTGCGATTTCGTCATCGCCGGCGAGGGAGAACAGGCGGTCTCCCTGTTGGCCGAAGCCCTCGAACAGGGGCAAACCGGCGGGATCATCCGGGCTCCGGAAACGACCGACATCGCCACGTCGCCGCTGCCCCGCCTGGATCTTATCCGGCACGCCGACTACGATGCCATGCCGCTCCAAACCTCGCGGGGCTGCCCGTTCGCCTGCGAATTCTGCGACGTCATCAACCTGTTCGGACGAACGCCCCGCTACAAGCCGGCCGAGCTGGTGCTGACCGAGCTCGAGGCCATCTTTGCGGCCGGCTACCGGGGATCCGTTTTCATCACCGACGACAATTTCATCGGCAATCCGAGTCGGGCCGAAACCCTGCTGCGGGCTATCGCCTCCTGGAACCGCGGCCACGGCGAACCCTTCTGGTTCACCACCCAGGCCTCCATCGATCTGGGCGAACGGCAGGACCTGATCGATCTCATGACCGCGGCCAATTTCGGCTACATCTTCATCGGCATCGAATCGCCGGATGTGGACGTCCTGGCCGGCGCCCACAAGATGCAAAACACCAGGCATCCGCTGCTCGACTCCATCCAAACCATCAACCGCGGCGGACTGTCCGTCATCGGGAGTTTCATCCTCGGCTTCGACCGGGAAGCAGGACGGGGCCGGGAAACGCATCGAGGCCTTTGTCGAGGCGGCGGCCATTCCGCTTGTCATGGTCAACGCCCTCCAGGCCGTGCCCGGGACCAAGCTCTGGGACCGCCTGCAGGACGAGAGGCGCATCGTTGACGGCGACGTCGGCGACTTGGCCACAGGCGTGATGAACTTCCTGCCCGACCGGCCCATCGCGGACATCCTGAGCGAACAGCTCACGGCCTGGGACCATCTTTACGCGCCGACCCAATTTCTCAAACGGACGATGCGCTGCATCCTGGACATGCGGCCCACCCGGTCGGCCATGGGGGAGGCGACGCCGCCCACCGCCCCCAGAAAGGCCTCGTCCAACGGCAATCTGGCCGATAGCCTGCTGCAACTGCGCCTTCTGGGCAAAATTGTCTGGCACTTCGGCCTGGCTTCCCAGGGACGGCTGGAATTCTGGAAGGCGCTGTGGACGGTCTGGCGGCGCAACCCCTCGCGCATCAAGCGTTTTCTCACCCTGCTCGTCATCGGCTACGACGTGCTGTGCTTCACCGAGGTGATCCACCAGCGGGCCGAACCGACCATCACGACCGCCCGAATCAAGGCTGCGGCCTAGGGACGTCCGCCGCCCAAAAAGGCGCCCTCTGGGGCGCCTTTTTCACTTCCGCAGTCTGGTCGATTGCCAAAGGGAAAACCCCTTTGGCCGCCGGAGGCATCGCCGACGACATCCGTGTGCCGTGGTCCCGGCCGGCTACATGGCCTTGATGACCTCGATGAGGACGCTCGTCACCTTTTCGGCGTTTTCATTAAAAATATTAACGATTTCTTCCCAGGACACCGGCGGTTCGTCGGTCTTCCAGCAATCGTAATCCGTGCTCATGGCCACGGCCGCGTAGGGCAGCTCGGCCTCGGCGGCCAGGGCGCATTCGGTGGCCACGCTCATGTTGACCACGTCCGCGCCGAGCAGGCGGAACATGTTCGATTCGGCCCGGGTCGAGAACCGCGGCCCCTCGATGGTCACCACCGTGCCCTTCTCATGAAAACGGTAGCCGAGCTGCCGGCAGGCCGCGATGCACAGCCCCCGCAACGGATCGGAAAAGGGGTCGGCCATGGGCGTATGGACCGGGTTGTGCGGCTCGAACCTGTCGTGGAACGTGACCGGACGCCGCTTGGTGAAATCGATGAACTGGTCGAGAATGACCAGGTCGCCGCGGTGGATTTCCTGACGCAACGATCCCACGGCCGTGGTGGCCAACACCGCCGCGCAGCCCACGGCCTTGAGGGCGTGGATATTGGCCCGGTAGTTGACGTTGGTCGGGGTGGCCGTGTGGGACCGGCCGTGCCGGGCCAGAAGCACCACGTCCTTGCCGCCGATTTTTCCCTGGCGCAGGGTCGAATTGGGCAGGCCATAGGGAGTATCCAGTTCCAAATCGCTCGAATGCTCCAGAATGGACGGATCATCCAAGCCGCTGCCGCCGATAATGCCTATCTTCATAACCGCTCCCGTCAGCCGATGTGCAACAGACTTTCGCAGCTGAAACCCTGCAGCTGCTCCTTACCGTTCAGGGCGGAAAGCTCGATCACCACGCCGATGCCGACCACCTGGGCCCGAAATTCCTCGACCAGCTTGACCACGCCCGACAGCGTCCCCCCCGTGGCCAGGAGATCGTCCACCACCAGCACCTTCTCGCCCGGGGCCAGGGCGTCCTCGTGCATGCACAGGGTGTCCGATCCGTATTCCAGGTCATAGGAGACGCACTTGGTCTTGTAGGGCAATTTGCCGGGCTTGCGCACCGGTACGAAGCCAAGCCCCATCTTGTAGGCCAGGGCCGCCCCGAAAATAAATCCCCGGGCCTCGGCCGCCAGCACCTTGGTGGCCCCGGTATCAACGAAGCGCTCGGCCAACTGGTCGACGGCCTGAGCAAACCCTTCCGCGTTACCCAGAAGCGGTGTGATATCAAAAAATAAAATGCCTTTTTTGGGATAATCAGGAATGTCCCGAATCAGTTTGCGCAGGTCCATGGCGGCTCCTTTTCAGAGAAAGTCGGTTAACTGAAATCGGATAGGGAGTTTGCGACAAGGGGTCAAGCCGATCTTGGCCCGGGTGCCGGAGTATGCTATCGCCCGGCCATGGAAAAAAGTACTCCATGCGATACCCTTGTCCTGGCCGACACCGTCATCACCCAAAACGACAGCCGTGACGTGCTCCGCCAAGCCGCCCTGGCCATCACCGACGGTCGCATCGCGGCCATCGGCCAGGCCCCCGCGCTGACCGAGCGCTTCGCTCCGGCCCAAACCATCGATCTGGGCGAGTCCCTCGTCCTACCCGGTTTGGTGAACAGCCATGGCCACGCCGCCATGACGCTGTTCCGAGGACTGAGCGACGACGCGCCACTGGCCGTCTGGCTCAAAAACCACATCTGGCCGGCCGAGGCCCGGCTCACCCCCGAGGCCACCCGGCTGGGCACGACCCTGGCCTGCGCCGAAATGCTCGCCTCGGGCACCACCTGCTTCCTCGACGCCTATCTGTTCGCGGACACCGAAGCGACGGCCGTGGAGGCTTGCGGCCTGCGGGCGGTCATCTGCCAGGGCGTCTTCGACCGCGACGAGGACAATTTCAAGGCGACGGAGCACGCCCTCGCCACCGCCGCCGACTTGGCCGACCGGCTGGCCGGCCATCCCCGGCTGCGAACCGCCATCTTTCCCCACGCCGTCTATACCTGCTCGGCCGACACCCTCGTGCGCTGCATCACCCTGGCCCGGTCCAAAGGCCTGCTGTTAAGCACCCATGCCGCCGAAACGGCCAAGGAAAACGCCGACTGCGAAAGCCACAACGGCGCCCGCGTCATTCCGTATCTGCATCGGCTCGGCCTCCTCGGCCACAATACCCTGCTGGCCCACTGCGTGGACCTGAACGAGGCCGACCGGGCCCTCCTGGCCGCCACCGACACCGCCGTGGCCCATTGCCCCAAAAGCAATATGAAACTGGCCAGCGGCGTCGCCCCGATCCAGGCCCTGCGCACCGCCGGCGTGCGGGTCGCCCTCGGCACCGACGGGGCGGCCAGCAACAACGCCTTGAATCTCTTTTCCGAAATGAGCGCCGCCGCCCTGCTCCAAAAGGTGACCACGGGCAACCCCACCGCCCTCAACGCCCAGGCCGTCCTGGACATGGCCACACGCGACGGTGCCGAGGCCCTGGGTTGGCCGGAACTCGGCCGACTTGCCGTCGGCGGCCCGGCCGACTTGTGCGCCCTGGACATGACCCGGCCGGGCCTCTCCCCGGCCTTTGACCCGGTTTCCAATGTCGTCTATGCGGCTTCGGGCGGCGAGGTGCGGCTCACCATGGTGGCGGGCCGGGTGCTCTACCGGGACGGCCGCTTTCCGGAGCTGGACTACCCCGGTCTGCGGACCGCCTTTCACAAGGCCGCCGCCGATCTGACCGGGCAAGCCTCTTGACAAGACGGCCCGGTTCCATAATAAAGGCGCGTTTTCCGCTGCAATCATTCCCGCGCCCCAGCTCGCGCGGTTCGGAGGGTATCCCAATGTCCGAGGTCATGATCGTCAACGGCGTCGAATGCCATCCCATCGTGGACAAGTGCGAGGGTTGCGAACGCACCTTCGAAAAAGATGGCGTCAAATATTGCAAGAGCTATCCCATGCCTGAGCGCAAGTGGGCCCAGAAAGTCTGCAACTTCGCCACCCACGTGAAACTCGAAGTCGAAAAGAACGGCAAGGTCAACATCAACCCGTTGAAGGCTTCCAAGCGCGCCGCCCGCGGCCGTTAGATCCCGTTCGTTTCACGTCGTCGATGCTTCGAAGCCGGGGGGCCGACGCCTCCCGGCTTTTTGTGCCGTGACCACCGTTTGCCAACCCCGGGCCGTCCGGCTATGGTCCGGGCTGCCGTTTTTACCATCGCGCTTGGCGCCGGGAGCCCTTATGCTGGATCGCGTGCTCGCTTTTCTGGAGAACCAACGGGACGTCGTCATCGACCTGCAACGTCGGCTGACCGCCGTCCCGGCCATCGGACCCGACAACGGCGGCCCCGGCGAACGCGACCGGGTCGATTGCCTGAAGACCCTGCTCGCCGGCATGGGCCTGCCCGAACCCACGGAAATCAACGTGCCGGACGCCCGCGTGCCCTGCGGCCACAGACCCAATATGGCCGTGGTCATTCCCGGCCGCGACACCTCCCGTACCTTCTGGGTCATCACCCACCTCGACATCGTGCCACCGGGCGACCTCGCCCAGTGGGACGCCGATCCCTTCGTGCTCCGGGTCGAGGGAGACCGCCTCATCGGCCGCGGCGTCGAGGACAACCAGCAGTCCATGGTCAGCGCCATCCTGGTGGCCAAGGCGCTCGTTGCCGAACACCTCACCCCGCCCGTCAATTACGGGCTGTTGTTCGTGGCCGACGAGGAAACCGGCAGCACGTACGGCCTGGACTACGTGGCGGACCACCATCAGGGGCTGTTCACCCCGGACGATCTCTTTCTGGTGCCCGATTTCGGCAATGAGACCAGCGAGCTGGTCGAAGTGGCCGAAAAAAGCATGTTGTGGATGAAGATCACCGTGTCAGGGCGGCAGTGCCACGCCTCCACCCCGGACGCAGGCATCAACAGCCTGGCTGCCGCCGCGCTCTTCATCCTGAAGATTCCCAGGCTCTCCGAACGCTTCGGCGCCGTCGATCCTCTGTTCGAGCCGCCGTACTGCACCTTCGTGCCGACCAAGAAGGAGGCCAACGTGGAGAGCATCAACGTCCTCCCCGGCCGCGACGTCTTCTATGTCGACAGCCGGCTGCTGCCCCAATATCCCGTCGACGACGTCATCGAGGCCATCCGGGACCTCGGCCGGGAGGTCGAGAAGGCCTGCGGCGTCACGATCAGCTACGAGGCCGTCCAGAAGGAACAGGCCACCCCGCCGACCGATGCGGCCACGCCCGTCGTCCGCCGGGTGATCGAGGGCGTGCGCGCCGTCTACGGCGGCAATCCCCGCCCCACGGGCGTGGGCGGCGGCACCGTGGCCGCCTATCTGCGGCGGCGCGGCTACCCGACCGCGGTCTGGTCCACCCTCAACCACAATGCCCACCAGCCCAACGAATTTTCGAGCATCGCCAACACCATCGGCGACGCCAAGGTCATGGCCCGAGTCCTGCTCGGCTGACCGATCCGGCGCGCCAGAGGAGGTCGACGCATGGGCGTACGCAGCGCCATCAAACAGCTTCTCATCCGGCAATGCCGGCGACCTTCCGGTCTGCTCGGCGAATACGTCACCCACCGCATGAACGTGCACCACGCCCAGCTGACCGGCTGGGGTCTCGCCCACGTGACCCCGCAGGCGGACTGGACCATCCTCGACATCGGCTGCGGCGGCGGCAAGACCGTGGCGCGGCTGGCGGACGTGGCCCGACAGGGGCATGTCTTCGGTATCGATGCCTCGGCCAAGAGCGTCACCGTCTCCCGGCGGACCAACCGCGCGGCCATCCAGGCCGGCCGGGTGCGCGTGAGTCAGGCCTCCGTCTCTCGGCTGCCCTTCCGCGACGGCATCTTCGACTGCGTGACGGCCGTGGAAACCCACTATTTCTGGCCGGATTTCGCGACCGACCTGCGGGAGGTGCGGCGGGTGCTCAAGCCGGGGGGCGTATTTCTCCTCCTGGCCGAAGTCTATCGCTGCGACAAATTCGACGAACGCAACCAGCAATGGCTGCGCATGTTGCCGATGGGCTATTACAGCCCTTCGGAACTCAACGATTTCTTAAACAATGCCGGATTTGCGGACGTGATCGTCGACGAAAAATCCGACGAGGGCTGGCTGTGCTGCCTCGGCCGCAATCCAGGTCCTGACAGAACCTAGCCGCGCGCGTTTTCCCCATAGTCAGGGAGTCCGGGGGGAATGATTCCCCCCGGCCGCCGGAAGCATTCTTCTCCACATCAGCAAGGCACACGCCCCCATGCAGCTTCCTTCCTCTCCTTTCGACCTGATCGTGGTCGGCGCCGGTCATGCCGGCTGCGAGGCGGCCATGGCCGCCGCTCGGCTCGGCCTGGCCACCCTGCTCATCACCCAGAACGTGGACCGCATCGGCCATCTGTCCTGCAATCCGGCCATCGGCGGCTTGGCCAAGGGGCACATGGTGCGGGAAATCGACGCCCTGGGCGGCATGATGGGACTATGGGCCGACGCCGCCGGCATCCAGTTCCGCACCCTCAATACCCGCAAGGGGCCGGCCGTGCGCTCGACCCGGGCGCAAATCGACCGCGAAGCCTACATGCGGGTGGTCAAACGGGACCTCTTCGCCCAGGACAACCTGTTGGTGCGCCAGGATTCGGTGGAGGCCGTGCTGGCCGAGGACGGCCGGGTTTCCGGGGTGCGCGTGGCCTCGGGCGAGGATTTTGCCGCCAGGGCGGTGCTCCTCACCACCGGCACCTTCCTGTCCGGGCTGATCCATATCGGGCTCACCCAATTGCGCGGCGGCCGTCTCGGCGATCCGCCCGCGGACGGGCTGTCGGCCAACCTGCGTGCCCACGGCTTGGTCCTGGGCCGGCTCAAGACCGGCACCACCCCGCGGCTGCTGGCCAAAAGCATCGATTTTGCCGCCACCACCCCGCAACCGGGCTGATGCTCCGCCGCCCCGCTTCAGCTTTCGCGGCCCCGGGCCGATCCTGCCGCAGGTCCCCTGCCATCTGACCTACACCAACGAGCGTACCCATGCCGTCATCCGCTCGGGTTTCGACCGCTCGCCGCTCTTTACCGGAATCATCAAGGGCACGGGCGCCCGCTATTGCCCGTCGGTGGAGGACAAGGTGGCCCGGTTCCCTGAACGCGACCGGCACCACGTCTTTCTCGAACCAGAAGGACTCGACAATCCGGAAATCTACGCCAACGGCATTTCCACGAGCCTGCCCATCGAGGTACAAAAGGCCATGCTGACCACGATTGCGGGCCTGGAACACGCCCGCATCGTGCGCCCCGGCTATGCCATCGAGTACGACTACGCCGACCCCATCCAACTCCTGCCGACCCTGGAGACCAAGGTCCTGCCCGGGCTCTATCTGGCCGGGCAGATCAACGGCACCTCGGGGTACGAGGAGGCGGCGGCCCAGGGACTCTGGGCCGCCCTCAACGTCGTGTGCGCCGTCACCGGCCGGCCGCCGTTTCTGCTCCGGCGGGACCAAGCCTACATGGCCGTGCTGGTGGACGATCTGGTGACCAAGGGCGTGAACGAGCCCTACCGGATGTTCACCTCCCGGGCCGAGCACCGGCTGCTGTTGCGCGAGGGCAACGCCGACGCCCGGCTGACCCCGATAGGCCGGGAGCTGGGGCTGGTCGATGACGGCCAGTGGGAGCATTTCCGGGCCAAGGATCGGGCGCTGGCGGACGTGCTGGCCGGACTGGCCGAACGCCGGGTGCGGCCGGACGAGCTGGACGCGGCCGCATGGGAGGCCTTCGGCGGCCGGCCGGACGACCGGGCCGTGCGCCTGGACGAACTCCTGCGCCGGCCCCAGGTGCGCCTGCCCGATCTGCGCCGCTTCTGGCCGGCACTGGATGAACTGGACCAGGAAGTCGGCGTCGAGGCCGAAACCCGCGTCAAGTACGAAGGCTATCTCCGGCGCCAGGAAGAGCTGGCCGGCCGGATGGGACGCCTGGAAAACGTCCGGCTGCCGGCGGATATGGACTACGCCGCCGTTTCAGGCCTGTCCCGGGAAGTGGTGGAAAAGCTCACCGCGGTGGCCCCCGCCACCCTCGGCCAGGCCGGCCGCATCTCCGGCGTCACCCCGGCCGCCCTGGGCTGCCTGGAAATCCATCTGAAAAAACGCACCGGATGCGGTTGTTGAGGTCTTGTGCCCAGCGGGATGTTCGCCTATAGCTCAACTATGGAATTCATCAGGGCCTTGGGAGAGTTACCCGTCTTTCAGGGGCTGTTCGATCCGGGCTGGTGGAATACCATGCTCGACAGGACCACCTCGGGCCATTTTTCTCCTGAGGCCACCATCCTGACCGTAGGCGTTTTCGTCGTGGCCGGCGTCTGCATCGCCGCCGGCCTGCTTCTCAAGGTCAGTTTCCGCCGCAAGTCGCCGACCACCGTCTCCAGCATCGACAACCCCGGCAAGATCCGGGCCCTGCTGGAAACGGCCCTCACCCAGCGCAGCAAGATGCGGGTCAGCTTCGTACGCGACGATCCGGGCTCCCACTCCACCGACGCAACGATTCTCTCCGTGGACCGCACCCGGGGCATCGAACTGGAAATGACCAGCCTGGTACGGGCCAGCCAGACCTGGGTCGGCAAGCTCGTCTCCTGCGACTTCCGCCTCCGCCTCGATCCCCGGCGGGATTACCATAACTTCTTCGCCTTCGTGGTGCCGGTCCTGTCCATCGCCAAGGCCGGCGACACCTTCGTTCGCATGCGGGTGGCCTGGCCGGCGCGCCTGGAACTCGAACAAAAACGGGCCTTCCTGCGGATCGAACCACCGCGGGATGACATTCTCGGCCTGGAATTGTGGTCGGAACTGGCGGCCAAGGGCAGCAGGGGCCGGCTCACCGATCCCGCCACCTGGGGCGAGCCCCTCCTGCGCTTCGCTCCCGACATGGCCGGACCGGATATGGAACTGTGCAACATTTCCGGCGGCGGCATCCGGCTGGATATTCAGGATCTCAACATCCGGCGGCAGCGTTCCCTGTTCGAGGCGGGTGCCCGTTTTCTCCTGCGCCTGCGCCTGGCCGAACCCGAGGCCGACGCACCGCTGGATTTCTACGTGGCCCTGCGCCTGCAAAACATCTACGGCGATCCGGACGTCGCCGGACGCAAGGCCTACGGGTTCCGCTTCCTCAGCGTGTGCCCTCCGCCCGCCACCGACAAGGACGTCCTTGCCTGGAAATCGGCCACGGCAGGAGTCCCGGCCATCGACGACTGGGTCTTCCGCCGTCACCTGGAAATTTACCGCGCCAGAGGGGATGCCTGAAAGGCTGTCATGGACGGCTGGCGACGTTTCTGCTATCCGGGCCACGTTTTTTGCCGTATCGTCAACGAAACGACACGGATTTCGGTCCAGACTGCCCGTTTCAGCGCGGGGTTGGGCCGATCAAGGAGGATGAGGTTGGACGACGATTCGGACAGTCGATTTTGGGGCGCCTTAAGCAAACTCTTCCGGCAAAAAAGCATTTCCATCGAGGAACTTATCCTGGAGGCCAACAGGAACGGCACCCTCATCCAGGAAGATGCCTCCATGCTGCTCAACATCCTGCGTCTGGAAAAGAAGCAGGTGGCCGACATCATGGTGCCCCGGCCGGACATCCTCTGCGCCGAAGCCGACGACGGCATTCCGGCGATCTGCGAGCTGGTGCGGCTCCACGGCCACTCCCGTATTCCCATCTATGAGGGCAACCGGGACAACATCCTCGGCATCGTCTATGCCAAGGACCTGCTGGCGCCGCTGTTGGACAAGACCGCGCCCCTGCCGGACCCGCGTACCCTCATGCGTACGCCGCTGTTATTTCCGAAACGCTCAACCTCAAGGAAATGCTCCTGGAATTTCGCGGCCAGAAAAAGCACATGGCCATCGCCCTGGACGAATACGGGGGCACCTCGGGACTGGTCACCCTGGAGGATGTCCTGGAAGAGATCGTGGGCGAAATCGAAGACGAGCACGATCCGAGCAAGCCGCAGGAGATTCGGGAACTGCAGCCGGGCGTCTACCTCGTTTCCGGCCGCTATCCCCTCGAGGAGCTGCGCGATACCCTGGGCCTGCCCCTGGAATCCGACCAGGTGGAAACCATCGGCGGCTTTCTGACCCGAACTGGCCGGCCGGGTGCCGCGCCAGGGCGACAGCTTCACCCTGGAGGGACGACGCCTCACCGTGCGGGAGGCCAACCGCCGACAAATCCGCTGGATTGTCATCGAACCGGCCGCATAACCTGTGACGATCCCGCCGCAACCGGGCCGGCGCGACCTTCCCATTTCCCGGGGACTGCAGGACACGAAGTACCATGACAGTAGCAAGTATTTTGGCTGTGTTGGGGGCGTGGTTCGGCTTTGCCAATCCCTTGTACCGCCTGCCGTTCCTGGCCCTGCTCCTGCCGGGAGGGTTGACCGTGGCCGCCGTGCGCTCCAAGGGACCGGGCCAGGCCGCCAAGGTCGGCCTGTGGATCGGCACCCTGGCCGCCGTGGGCAACCTCTACTGGGCGGCCCTGCCGGTCCACGACTACGGGGACGTAGCCTGGCCCCTGGCCCTGCCCATGCCGGTGCTGCTCGCCCTGGTGCTCGGCGCCTATGACGCCGCCTTCGCCGCCGTGGTGCGCTTTGCCCAGCCCCGACTCTCGCCCTGGCTGTTCGGACCGATGGCCGGGCTGGCCTACGCCGCCATGGAAATGGCCCGGGGAACCTTCTTTACCGGCTTTCCCTGGCTGGCCCTGCCGGCGGCCCTGTCCCCCTGGCCGGCCACCATCCAGGGCGCGGCCTTCCTCGGCGTCTACGGCTTAAGCGGCCTCTTCGTCTGCCTGATCGCCTGGATCGTCGTCTGCGGCCCCCTGTCCCGGCAGGGTCTGGCGGCCATCGCCGCCGGCGCCGCCCTGTTCATCGGCGGCAACCTGCGGCTGGCCGCGCCCATCGCCCCACTCCGGCACCATCCACGCCACCATCGTGCAGGGCAACGTGGACCAGAGCCTCAAATGGGACCCGGCGGCCCAGATCGATACCGAGGAAAAATACCTGGACCTGACCCGCACCGCCTTAAAGGACGCGCCCACCAATCTGGTGGTCTGGCCGGAAACGGCCATGCCCTTTTATTTCCAGGACCCGGGCGTCCTGTCCTCCCGGCTGAAGGCCTTTGTCGACGACACGGGCGTTCCCCTGCTCTTCGGCTCGCCGGCCTACGCCCGGTTGGGCAACGGCGCTCCGGTGCTGTTCAACCGGGCCTACCTGCTGCCCCCCCACGGCGCGGTCTCCCGCTACGACAAGGAGCATCTGGTGCCGTTCGGCGAATACGTGCCGCTCGGCCATCTCCTCTCCTTCGTGCACAAGATGGTTGCCGGCGTGGGCGACTTCCGTCCCGGCGCCGCCCAGGCGCCGTTGCGGCAGGGCCGTCTTGCCCTCGGCGTGCTCATTTGCTATGAGGCGATCTTCCCGGAACTCGCACAGCAGCGCGTGGAGGCGGGGGCCAATCTTCTGGTCAACATTTCCAACGACGCCTGGTTCGGCAAGTCGTCAGCCCCCAGGCAGCATCTGGACTTGGCGGTGCTGCGGGCCGTGGAACAGGAACGCGCCATCATTCGGGCCACCAATACCGGCATCTCCGCCGCCATCGACCCGCGTGGACGCATCATGGCCCAAGGCGGACTATTCACGGCGCTGACCCTGCCCTGCCCGGGAACGCCGCTCGTGACGGAAACCACATGGTTCCACCGCCATTACGCCTTGGTGACCTGGAGCATTCCCATCCTGTTCGCGGCGCTGTGCATCTGGTGCCTGGCGGCTCCGGTCCGCGCCGCCGATCCGTCCCACGGGCAAACCCTTTAACCGGACAACCCCATCATGCTGCAATATTCGGAACTGCGCACACAGGCCACGGACCTCCTCGATAAATTCGGCGAATTCTGGAGGCGTCTTTGACCTGGAACAGTGCCGGGAACGCATGAACGCCATCGAGGCCGAACTCGCCAAGCCGGGCGCCTGGGACACTCCCGAGCGGCTCACTCCGGTGCTGCGGGAAAAAAGCGCCCTGACCACCAAAATTCACAGCGGCGACAAGCTGGCCACCGCCCGGGAAGACCTGGAGGAATGGCTGGAACTGGCCAAGGACGAAGGCACGACGGACGTTCTGGAAGCCCTGGACGGACAGATCACGGCGCTCTCCGCCCTGCTGGCCGATGCCGAGCTGGCCGCTTTTTTCGGTCCTGCGGACAACGCCGACGCCATCCTGGAAATCCACCCCGGCGCCGGTGGCACCGAAGCCCAGGACTGGGCCGAAATGCTGCTGCGCATGTACCGCCGCTGGGCCGAGCGCAAGGAATTCGGCTGCAAGGTCCTGGACCTCCTTCCCGGCGACGAGGCCGGCATCAAAAGCGTTACCCTTCAGATTTCAGGCCCCTACGCCTACGGGCTGCTCGTGCCGGAAAAGGGGATCCACCGGCTGATCCGCATTTCGCCCTTCGACGCCTCGGGCCGCCGGCATACCTCCTTTGCCTCGGTGGACGTCTATCCGGACGTGACCGACGACATTGAGATCGACATCAAGGAAGAAGATTTGCGCATCGACGTCTTTCGGGCATCGGGCCCCGGAGGCCAGCATGTCAACAAGACCTCCTCGGCCATCCGCATCACCCACCTGCCGACCAATATCGTGGTGCAGTGCCAGGATGAAAAATCCCAGCACCGCAACAAGGAAACGGCCATGAAGGTGCTGCGGGCCCGACTCTACGATCTGGAACTCAAAAAGATCCAGGCCGAAAAGCAGGAAAGCTACGAGGCCAAGAACGCCATCGGCTTCGGCTCCCAGATCCGGACCTACACCATGCAGCCGTACCGCTTGGTCAAGGATCACCGGACGAGCATCGAGGCCGGCGACGTGGAGGCCGTGCTCGACGGCGACCTGGACAAATTCATCCGCGGCTATCTGCTGCGCACCGGCCATGAATCCTGACACCACACCCATACCCGATGTGAGCCAGGAATCCATCCTGGCGGAACTGGCCACCTTGCGCCGGTTGTTGGCCGAAACCGACCAACCGTCCAAGGCCACCGGCGAGGACGGCCTGGTGCTCATGCGCCTGTGCCCGGACCTGAACCTGGACGACTGGGAGGATCTGGCCCGGCGGGGAAATCTGCGGGACTGGCTTGGCCCTGCCCCTGGCCGTCAATCCGCTGCCCAGTCTGGCCCGCATTCAGACCACGCTCCAGGAACTGGCCTTTCTCTCCGAGCACGATCCCCTGACCAAGCTGGCCAACCGGGGGGCCTTCCGCCGCATCCTGGACGCCGAACTGATCCGATCCGCCCGGGCCGGGCAGTCCCTGTCCCTGGCCCTGATCGACCTCGACGACTTCAAACACATCAACGACAGCTACGGCCATCCCTGCGGCGACCGGGTGCTCCAGACCGTGGGCTCGCTGCTGCTGTCCGGCAAACGCATCTACGACACCTCCGCCCGCATCGGGGGGAGGAGTTCGCCCTGATTCTGCCGGGCCTGGGCCTCACCCGGGGAAACGCGGCCGTGACGCGCATCCTCGAAGCGGCCCGGGAATGCACCATCCTGTGCGACGGCGTGGCGTCTCCCGTCCGCCTGACGTTCTCCGCCGGGCTGGCCTGCACCAAGGGGAAACGCCCCGTCGGCGCCGAAGAACTCTATGCCTTGGCCGACAAGGCCCTGTACGAAGCCAAGGCCGCCGGCAAGGACCGGTTGGTGTCCGCGCCCATTGCCGATCTGACGGCGCCTCCGGAAGAGAGTCTGGTGCGCGCGGATGAAAAGCGCTTTCTTTTCACAGGAACAACAAAAGGATAAGATGGCGTATGTCTGAAGTCACCAATCCCAACGCCACCCTGTCCGTTGCCATTTTGAGCGGCAAGGGGGGCGTGGGCAAAACGAATCTGGCGCTCAACCTGAGCTATGCCCTGTTCCGGGCCAGCCATCACGTCCTCATCATGGACTTCGACGTCGGCCTGGCCAATGTGGACGTCCTGCTCGGCTTGTCGCCGGACAAAAATCTCCAGGATCTGTTCCGGCCCGACGTCACGGCCGCCGAGGTCATCATCCCCATCGAGACGGGCGGCTTCGATTTCCTGCCGGCGGCCAGCGGCGTGCCCGAACTGCTGGAAATGGACGACGACATGCGGGAAATCCTTTTCCGCAAGCTCAACAACGTCTTCGCCAACTACGATTACCTGACGCTCGACCTCGGGGCCGGCATTTCGCCCACCGTCCTGTCCGTGGCCGCCATGAGCCATTTGCGCGTGCTGGTGGTGACACCGGAGCCCACCTCGCTCACCGACTCCTATGCCGTCATCAAGGTGCTGCACACCCAGTACGGCATCGATGACTTCCATGTCCTGGTCAATCAGGTGGCCAAGACGTCCGAAGCCAAAACCACCTTCGAGCGCTTAAACGCCGCCTGCCAACGGTTTCTCGATATCGAGCTCAACTTCCTGGGCGGCGTGCACACCGATCCGGCCCTGCCCGACGCCGTGCGCCATCAGGTCCCCCTGCTCCGCCATGCCCCGGGCTGCCAGGCCGCCAAGGACATCCTGGCCGGCGCCGTCCGGCTGCATCGCCTGCGCCAGGAGCGCAGCGCGACCTTACGGGGGATGCCCGTGCTCGGAAAAATACCCTCCGCACAAAAGTAGCTCTTGACGGCGACCGGTATTTTTCGGCAATGCAATGAAATAGATGGACGATTGCTACGAACCGGCCCTCCGGCCGGCTTCCGGCCAACCGCCAACCGATCGAGGAATCCTGCGATGAACAAAAGTGAACTCATCAGGAACTGGCCGAATCCAAAGACCTGCATATCGACGAAGCGGCGGATATCGTCAACGCCTTCGTCGATTCGGTGAAGCAGGCCCTCATCAATGAAGACCGTGTGGAAATTCGAGGCTTTGGCAGCTTCAAGATCAAAGGCTACAAAGGCTATACGGGTCGCAACCCCAAGTCCGGCCACGTGGTCACGGTGGCCCCGAAAAAGCTGCCTTTTTTCCGCCCCGGCAAAGAACTGAAGGAATACCTCAACAAGTAGTGGACCCATGCGTATTGTGCATTGCCTGACGGGATTGGCGGCTGCGTTGCTCCTGGCCGCCACCCCGGTCCTGGCCGCCGATCCGGTCATGGTCATCGTATTCGCCGGTAATAGCTACGGCTATTACGATCCCTGCCCCACCTGCGGGCCACAAAAGCTCGGCGGTCTGGCCAGACGCGCCACCTTCGTGCGGCAACTGCGACAAAATCCGGCCACGTCCGGGAAAACCCTCGCCGTCGCCGGCGCCTGGGAGTTCCTGCCCGAAGTGTCCGCCGCCCCGCCGGAACCGACGAAACTGCCGGCCATCGTCAAGGCCGATGCCCAGATCGGCTACGACGTCTGCGCCATCACCCCGCCCGAGGTCCAGGTCCTGGCCGGCCAGAAAACCGCCCCGCCGAAGGGCTGCACCGTCCTTTCCGAGGAACCGCAGACCACCATCGTCACCGTGTCCGGCAAGCCGGTGGGCATCGTGTTTTTCCCCATGCCCAAGAATGTGAGCGCGCCGGTTCCGGAGAAGCTCATGGCCGCCACGGCCAAGGCCGCCAAAGCGCTTCGGGACAAGACCGCCATGGTGGTCGGCGTCAGCCCCTGGGGCGCCCTGGATGAAGAGGCCTTCGTCAACAGCCGCCCCGGCGTCGTGGATGTGCTCCTCGGCAGCGGCGGCGGTTCGGGCTTCGGCGCCCGTACGCCCAAGGGTGGCAAGACGCTCTGGACCCGGGCCTACATCAAGGGCAAGACCGTCAACCGCCTGGATCTCCTGGCCCTGCCCGGCAGTCCGGGCTTCGCCTGGAAGTCCGGCGAGACGTTCGAAGCCCAGGTTCTGCCCCTGGATACGGCCTATCCCCAGGATAAGGCCATCGAATCCCTGTTCTAACCCGCCCACGCCATCAGCGGACATCCGGATATGCCCATGCGCTTTCGTTGCAACGCCCTTGCCGTGTCCCTGGCCGCCCTGCTGCTGGCCCTGTGCCTTGCGCCCGCGCGGGCCGTCGCCGCCGAACCGGTCATGACCGTCCTGTTTACCGGCAACACCGAGGGGCATTACGCCCCCTGCCCCTCCTGAGGGGGGAAGCTGGTCGGCGGATTGGCCCGGCGGGCCACCCTCATTCAGGCGTTGCGGGCGCTTCCTTCCACCAAGGGCAAGGTGGCACTCTTCGCCGGTCCCTATGAAATCCTTTCCCCGTACACGGGAGCCGCCGGGGGGACGCATATGCAAGCCATGGCCAAGGCCTACGCCCTGCTCGGCTATGACGCCGGCGCGCTGATGCCGGCCGAAGCGGCCGCCCTTCGCCAAGCCGGCGCGGCCATGCCCAAAACCTTCGTCACCCTCGGGCCAACACCCGACGTCGCCACGATGCGGATCGGCGACATTCCCGTCGGGGTCGTCCGCTTTCCGGCCCTGGCCAACGCCGAAGCGACGGTGCCGGCCGAACTGGCCGACCGCACCGCGGCAGCCGCCGCCGCGCTTCGCGGCAAGGTCCGACTCATCGTGGGCATTTCCGGCTGGGGCGCGACCGATGAGGCCGCCTTCGTACGGGCCCACCCCGGGGCCGTGGACGTGCTTTTGGGCAGCGGTCCGGGCCTGGGCTCGGCCGGGACGGCGGTCGGCGACGGCAAGACGCTCTGGGCGCGGGCCTACAGCCAGGGCAAGACCGTCAATCGACTCGATCTGTTCGCCCTGCCCGACACGGACCGCTTCGTCTGGGCCCCGCAAACCGGCTATCGCGCCGAAGTCATTTCCCTTGACGATCAGTACGCGGCCGCCCCGGAAGTCCAGAAACTGTTTTGACCGGCGGCCCAGACTTGCCGACCGGGGAAAAACATCCTAGGAAACAGCGGGGTTCATTCTTCCAAGGAGGTCCGTATGGAGTTTCGAGGCGCAATCACGGCATTGGTGACGCCTTTTCGAAACGGCGAAGTCGATGAGGAGGCCTTCCGCTCCCTGATCGAATGGCAAATCGAGCAGGGGATCCATGGCCTTGTCCCGTGTGGAACGACAGGCGAATCCGCCACCCTTTCCCATGCGGAACACAAGCGGGTCATCCGCATCTGCGTGGATCAGGTCAAAGGCCGGGTCCCCGTCCTGGCCGGTGCCGGTTCCAACAACACCAAGGAAGCCATCGAGCTGACCAGGGAGGCCAAGAACGCCAAGGCCGACGGCGCCCTGCTCATCACGCCCTATTACAACAAACCCACCCAATCCGGTCTGATCGCCCACTTCAAGGCCATCGGCGCGGCCGTGGACATTCCCATCATCGTCTACAACGTGCCGGGACGCACGGCCCTCAATCTGCTGCCCGAAACGCTGGCCACGATCCGCAAGGAAGTGCCCCAGGTCGTGGGCGTCAAGGAAGCCACCGGCAACCTCAAACAGGTTTCCGACGTCATCGAATACTGCGGTCCCGACTTCCAGGTGCTCTCCGGCGACGATTTCACCGCCCTGGCCACCATGGGCATCGGCGGCCGCGGTGTCATCTCCGTGGTCTCCAACTTCGCGCCACGTACGGTGAGCGACATGTGCGAGGCCTTTTTCGCCGGCGATCTCAAAAAAGCCCAACAGATCCACTATGCGCTGTGCCCGCTGTTCCGGGGCGCCTTCCTGGAGACCAACCCCGTGCCCGCCAAGATGGCCTTGTCCTGGATGGGGCGCATCCCCTTCGAAGCTCGGTTGCCTCTGGTGCCCATGAGCCCGAGCAATCAGGCCAAGTTCAAGGAAATTCTGACCGCTGCCGGTCTTCTTTAACGTCTAATATGCCATCCACCAAGCGGGTTCTCCTTCGGAGGGCCCGCTTGTTTTGTCCGTGGCCAGGAACCGTTCCCATGTCCGATACGCCCCTTGTCATTTGTGAACACATCACCGTCACCCTGGCCGGCCGCAAGGCCCTGACCGACATTTCCTTCCGGTTGGACCGGGGCCAAACCTGGCTCGTGCTCGGCCCGAACGGCTCGGGCAAATCCACCTTGCTGCGCATTCTGCGGGGCGACATCTGGCCCGACGACGACGGCGCGGGCCGGCGGACCTTTTTCGTCGACGACGGGCCGGGCAGCGAATCGCCCATCGGCCTCAAGCACCGCTTCGGGCTGGTGTCCCCGGAACTGGCCCGGTCGATCAAACGCCTGGGCAGCCATCTGACGGCCGAGACCTGCATCCTGAGCGGCGCCCGGGACACCTTGTACCTCCAGGGCCGGCCCACGACCGAGGAATCCCAGCGTCTGTCCGAAATGCTGGACCGGCTGGAACTGACCGCCCTGGCCGAGATGCCCGTCGACGTCCTCTCCAATGGCCAGTTGCGGGCGGTCCTCCTGGCCCGTGCCCTCATGCGCCGGCCGCTAGTCCTCTTTCTCGACGAATTTCTGGACGGCCTGGACACCCAGGCCATGGAACTGGCCGGATGGGCTGTCGGCGCGGCGGCAGCCACCGGCACCACCGTGGTCGTGACCAGCCACCAGCCGGCCGGCTTGCCCGTGGACACGGCCCAGGGCGCCATTCTGGAGAACGGCCATCTGCTGGCCACGGGACCGGCCCCGGCGATATTGCGCCGCTACGCGGTCGGACAGCCGCCGGAACGAACCGCCAGGGCTTCCGCCACCGCCAGCCCCGCCCGAACGACCAAAAGCACGGCCGCCACGCCCCTGGTGGTCATGGAAAAGGCCACGGTGGCCCTGGGCGGCCGGACGGTCCTCGATACGGTGTCGCTGACGGTGCGGCCCGGCGAGCACATGGCCATCCTGGGCGCCAACGGAGCCGGTAAAAGCACGCTTTTCAAGCTCATTGCCGGAGAATACCACCCGGCCGTGGGCGGACGGATCAGCCGGCCGGGTTTGGCCGCGCCGGAAGGCTTCACGGATGTGCGGGACATCCGCCGCCGGATGGGCATGGTCTCGTTCGAATTGGAAGCCGCCTACGACAAGGCCCTGTCGGGCCGGGACCTGGTGCTGTCGGGCATCGCGGCCACCATCGGCCTGCTGGCCACGCCCGGCCCCGAGGACCTGACGGCGGCCGAATACTGGCTGGCCGTCTTCGGCGTGGCCGATCTGGCCGATCGGAAGCTGGGGGAACTGTCCGCCGGGCAGACGCGCCGGCTCTTCCTGGCCCGGGCCATGGTGGCCCGGCCGCGGCTGCTCCTGCTCGACGAGCCTTTCGCCGGCCTGGACGCGGCCTCCCGTCGGGCGGCCATGGGCGCCGTGTCGGCCGTGGCCGGACTCGGCGTGACGGTGCTGGCCGCCGTCCACCGGGCCGGGGACATCATCCCGGAAATCCAGACGGTCTACCGCCTGGCCAAAGGCCATCTCCAACCGGAATCCCTGGCATCCCTGGCCGAAAAATAAGGCCCGGCCAGGGGTTTCGCCCCCGCGCCCGTTCCCGGCGCTAGACTTCGATATCGTCGCGCGGCGGCGGCAGCACGACAAAAATTTCCCGCAGCAACCGGGCGTTGGTGACGAAAAACCCGTTCGTTCTCCAGCGTGCGCAGGGTCACGTACAACCAGCCCCTGGCGATGACCCGGCCTTCATGGCCGGCCACCCGGATGGTGTCGCCCAGCCGGAAGAACCGCAGCAGACTCAGGGCCACGCCGGCAGCCAGGTTGACGCAGAAACCGCGCAGAAAAAAGACGAGCAGGGCCAGGATCACCACGGCCAGGACGAGTTCCGAAACGACGTGGCCCGACAGGCCCGGAGCGGACGGTGCCGGCGTCGGCGCCGCCGCGGCCGACGGGACGGCAGCAGCTTCCGCCGCCGATTGACCGACGGTAGCGGCCGACGGCGCGGCGGCTTGCGCCGCCGGGGCCGGAGCTGCCTTCTCCGCCGCAGCCTGCTGGGCCGCCGGCGGGACGGCCGGCGTCGCCGTCAGGTCCCGCTCCAACAAAGGCTTCGTGGCCTGGGGAGCCTTTTCCGGACGCAGTTCGACGGATTCCGGAGGTGACGCGGGCGCAGCCACGGCCGGCGCGGCCTGGCTCTTGCCACCCGTGGGAATGAGCAGTTCCCGGCCGAGGGTCAACCGCGACGGATTGATCCCCGGGTTGGCCTTCAGGATCGCGGCCGCCGGGACGCCGTAGCGTTTGGCCAGAAGGTTGACGGTATCGCCGGATCGGATGACGTGCTTGACCGGACCGACCGCCACCACGATGTCTCCGGCCGGATTGCCGGGGCTGGAGAAACCGGGACTGACCTGGGCCAACAGAAGACACATCGCCACCAGCACCACTGTCCGCACCAATCTCGACTTGTCGCCAGCCATCGCCGCCTCCCTTGTCTTTCCGCGTCCGGCAACGAGCAGCTCGCCTGACGCGGAGCACCATCATCGTTCCAGGCCGAACCGTCGTGCCCGGGCGGTGCGACCGGGGACGCCACCGCCCTGCGGCCGCCCCAAAAAAACGCCTACTGGAACACGAACTCGGAAAAATACACGCCCTTCACCGTGTCCGCTCCGGCATACTTGTCGAAAAGCGTTACCAAATCCTTGCGCAAGGCCATCTTGCCCGCCGGGGTGAGCAAATCCTCCGCCAGTTTGCTGGAGAGCAAAAAGACCAGACCCTCCCGGGCGTCCGGCTTCACCAGCCGTTCGGCCGCGGCGTTATCCGCGCACTGCACGTTCAGGGCCAGGCGGAAGTACCGATATCCCTTGTTGCTGAGGACGTTGACCACCAACGGTCCGATGGCAATGGCGCCGTTCTCGGCCTTGCCGGCCTCGTTCTTCGCACCGCCCTTCTCGCTTTTTCCATGGCCCTCGCCCGAAGAGGCGACGCCAAGCGACGGCACGGTCACCGCCAGCAGTCCGATCACCAACCAGAAGCCAAGCCTCTTACCTACACGACGCACCGCATCGTCCTCCTTGCCCGATGCCGGCCGCTCCCGGCCAACCCACCGGCATCCTGAAAAGAACGTTCCTACTGGCCTCCGCAGCCAATGTCCAATGCCCTCCGCCCACAAGGCGGGACCGCGTCTTGACGCGGCAGGCGCCGGCCGGTCAGGGCTTGACCGTCAGCAAATAGGCCGACTCGGGATGCAGGTACTTGTCGGCCAGGGCACGCAGTTTCTCGGCGGAGAGCTCCTGGGCCGCCTCCACCAAACGCCGATCATGATCCAACGGCAGGCCGGCGACCAGAGAACGGGCCGCCTCGGCGCTGCGGGACGCCAAACGCTGCCGGCCGCGATAATAGTCCCCGGCCAAGACATTCTTGGCCCGAAGGAGCAGCGCATCCGGCAAATCGGTTTTCCGGAGATCGGCGGCCACCCGCTTGAAGCTCTCCACGGCCGCCTCGGCCTTGTCCGGCGATGTCCCGATATAGAAGGCCAGAAAACCGATCTTCATGGTCTGCCACAAAAAGGACGTGACGGAATAGCCTAGGCTTTCCCCTTCCCGCAGCCGGGAAAAGAGCAATCCGCTCTGCCCGGCCAGGGCCTCGTTCAGCAGTTCGAGGCCGGCCGTATCGGACGACTCGATGCCCGGCACCGGAAAGATCATGAGCAGATGTGTCTGGTTGCGGCCGGGCAGTTGCAGCGTTTCCGCGTGAGCGCCACCCCATTTGGGCATGCGATAGGCAAACGGCTGGGCCGGCTTGGTGGCCGCGGCCAGGCTGTCGGCCAAATGCCGGACCTGGGCCGGATCGAAATCGCCGCACACGGCCATGACCCAGGGCATTTCCCGCTGCTTTGCCCAAAAGGCCGTCACGTCCTTCTGGGCAAAGTTCCGCACCACGGCCGGATCGCCCAAACGCTGGTAGGCATAGCTGGTATCGGCGAAAAGAAAGGGATTGAGCCGGCGCAAGGCCAGGGAGAGCGGATGGTCCTCCTTGTCCTTGATGGCGGCCAACTGGTCATGCACCTGGCGGTCGACCTCCTCCTTGCGGAAGGCCGGGGCCAGCAAGAGATCGGAGAGCAAGCCGTAAAGATCCTTCTGGAAGCGGCTGGGGAACTTGGCGCCGAGGCCAAAGCTGTCCCGGCCCGACTGGGCGGACAGGGTCGCTGCCCGATCGGCCAGAAAGTCCTCCAGGGCCGTGGACGTCATCTTGGCCGTGCCGGTGGTCAGGCTGGCGGCCGAGAGGGCGGCCAGGCCCTGCTGCTCCTTGGCCAACAAGGCGTCGCCGCCATTGTATTTGAGGGAGACGGCCACATACGGCAGGGTTTTGTCCGGCAGGAAAACCAGGGTATGCCCGCCGCCCAGATCCACGACCTCGGGCGCGGCCACACTGCCGGCCGCCGCCGCGCCCGCTCCGGCGTTGGCCCGGGGGGGCCAGAGACGGGAGGCCTCGTCGATCAGGCCCTTGGCCGTGATCGTGGCCGCATCGGGCTTGGGGACCAGCACGGCCGCCTTGAGGTTGCCCGGCCGGAAGGTCGCGGCAATCACGGCCTGCAAGGTCTTGGCGTCCACCAGCCGCACGGCCCGCAGCGACCGGGCCTCGCCGTCGGGATCGTAGCCGTTGAAACGAAAATAGCCCACCTTGACGGCCAGGACCGCCCAGGGATTCCTTGGCCCGATAGAGCCCGTCCTCAATGGAGAGCTTGGCCCGTTTGATCTCGCGGTCCGTGAACATCGACCCGTTCAGTCGGGCCAACTCGGTAACGAGCCCGCTCCAAAAGGCCGCCATGTTCTTGGCGTCGAGCGTGGCCTCGATGAGAAACAGCCCGCCCCGCTCCAACGTGAGCGAGGAGCAGGACAGATCGTCCACCAGACGCTTTTCATACTTGAACGTGCGGTAGAGCCGACCGGTTTCGTCGCCGCCCAACAAATTGGCCAGGACGTCCAGAGGGGCCTCCTCGGGGCTGCGCATCCCCGGCGTGGGGAAGGCCACCTGGAGGCGCACCTTGTTCCACGGCCCGTATTCCACCGTCACGATCGGGGCGGTGGCCGGGGCCGGCAAGGTGTAGGGAACGGGCGGGGTCAGGGGATGGTCATTGCGCAGGTCGCCGAACAGCGTCTCGGCAGCCCGCTTCACGTCCTCGGCCCGCACCTTGCCCACGACCACCAGCAGCATGGACTGGGGCTGATAGTGCTCCCGGACATAGGCCCGCAAATCCTCGCTGGTGAAGGCCTTGACGGTCTCGGGGAAGCCGATGACCGGCCGGCCGTAGGCCACCCCCGGCCAGACGAGGCCCTGGGTGATCTGGATCAGACGGCTATCGGGGTTGTCGCGGCCCCGATACAGTTCGGAAAGCACCACCTTGCGTTCGGATTCCAGCTCTTCCGGGGCGAACTTGGCCCCGAAGATCATATCCTTGATGACGTCGAGTCCGAGCCGCCAACGATCGGCCGGCAGGTCCACCTTGAAGACGGTTTCGTCGAAGCTGGTGGAGGCGTTGAGCTCGCCGCCGGCGCCTTCCACGTCCGAGGCCACCTGGCCGGCCGGACGCCGTTGGGTGGACTTGAAGACCATATGCTCGAGCAGATGGCTGAGTCCCGCCTGCTTCGGGGTCTCATACCCCGATCCGGCATGGACGAAGAGCCGGATGGCCACCAGGGGAAAGCGGTTGTCCTCCACCGTCATCACGGTGAGGCCATTGGGAAGCTTCACCACCTGGGGGGCCTCGGCCGCCAGCCCCTCCCGCGACGGCAACAGGAACCACATCGCCACCATAGCCAACAGGAACGCTCGCCACTGCATCGCATCATGCTCCTTGCGGTCTCATTGCGGGGAGAACGTCGGCACGATCCGGACGCCCTCCCGGGTGCAGGAAGCACCGTAGGGAATTTTCAGCGTATTGAAACTTAATTTTGCTTCATCAAGAAGCGGAATCGTCCGGCGTTCCGACCAGAAAGGTCGCTTTCGTCTTCACCAGCGCATAGCTGCCCTGGGCCATTTCCGGGCAGACCGCCTCGACCAAGCGCAGGGGACTGACGTAGGCCGTGTCGAAACGGCAGGTGAACCGGACCGTATCCGGCGCGAGGATTTCCAGGGAGGTGAGTAACGGCCAGGCGTCGAGACGCCGCTCGCCCTTCTTGGACGTCCAGACCACCGGCAGGACGCGGGCCGTCTCCAGGGCGCGCCAGCGATCCAGGCAGAACGCCGCGCAGGCGTGGGGCACGGTCAACTCGAAGCTCTCCAGATCCGGCTGGGGCACCTTGCGCCCCGGCGGCAGCGGCTCGACCGACAGGACGGTCAGGCCCTCAGGCAAATGGGGATTGAGCCGGGCGGCAAAGGCCTCGGGCGTCATGGGCTCGCGCAAAAATATGGCCAACCATTCGGCCCGACTGGCCACGCCGACCGGCAAGGCCCGGCCAAAGGACAGCAACGGCATGGGATGATAACCGCCGGAAAAGCTGGGCTCGATGCCGGCCCGCCGCAGGGCCCGCTCGAAGACCCGGTCCAGTTCGAGTTGGCTCAAATAGATGGCGCCGTCGACCTTGGTGAACCACACCCGAAAATGGACGGCCTTGACGGTCCGGTCGGCCTTTTCCGGCGGCTCCGGCGCGACCACGGCCTCGCGCTCGGGGGCCGGCCGGTTGAGGCGGGGCCGGATGTCCCGACCCGGGCCCGGATCGAGCGGACTTTTGCGGCCCTCGTGGTTGCAGACGCCGCAGCCCGTACAGGCGCCATAGCGGCAATCGCCGGTCACCCGGCCGGCCAAGGCGGCCTGCCGCTCCCGGCGCAGGTACGCCGGCGAAACGCCGCAGGAGAGATGCTCCCAGGGCAAGGGCCGGTCCAGGTCCCGGGCGGCCAGCCAGTCGGCCGGATGCAGGCTGGCTTCCTCGAAAACCCGCAGCCAGGGGTCCAGCTCGAACCGATCCATCCACGCGCAAAAAAGCGCCCCCTTGCGGTAGGCGGCCTCGACCAGGGGCGCCAGCTCCCGGCCGGCCCGGGAAAAGACACCCTCGAGAAAACTCATCTCCGGCTCGTGCCAACGCAAGGTCAGCCGGCGCTCGGTGGCAAAAAGCTCCCGCAACAACTCCACCCGCCGCCGCGTCTCGTCCATGGAAATCTGGGCTTCCCACTGGAACGGGGTATGGGGCTTGGGCACGAAGGGCGAAATGGCGGCCGTGACCTGGAGGCGCTTGGTACCCGGCGGCGCCTGCGCCTGGACCTTCTTGGCCAGCTCGAAGATGCCCCGGAGATCGTCGTCGGTCTCGGTGGGCAGACCGATCATGAAATAGAGCTTCACCTGCTGCCAGCCGCGAGCGAACAGTCGGCGCACGTGGGTGAGGATGTCGTCCTCGCTGATGCCCTTGTTGATGACGTCGCGCAGACGCTGGGTGCCGGCCTCGGGGGCCACGGTGGCCCCGGTGCGCCGAATGCCGGCCATCATGGACAAAATGGAGTCGGACAGGGTGCCGGCCCGCAGCGACGGCAGGGAGACGGCCACCTGCTCCCGGCGGCAGCGGTCGATGCTCTGGGCGAACAGGCTTTCCAGGGCGGAAAAATCACCGGAGGACAGCGACAAAAAGGACAGTTCCTCGTAGCCCGTACAGGAAAGGCCGCGGTCGATCAGGTCATGGAGGACCGGCAGACTCCGTTCGCGCACCGGCCGGTAGATCATGCCGGCGTGACAGAAACGGCAGCCCCGGGTGCAGCCCCGGGCGATTTCCACGGCCAACCGGTCGTGAATGGCCTGGGCGAACGGCACCACCTGCCGGGTCGGGAACACGGCCTGATCCAGATCGGGCACGATGGCCTTGTAGATGCGCTCATGGCCGGGCACCGTGGAATGCGCTGCGCCATCCGGACCGACGACAAAAAATTCCGGAATGTAGACGCCCGGCAGCCCGGCCAGATATTCGAGCAATTCCCGGCGGGTTGTGCCCGCCGCCTTATGGTCGGCCACGGCCCGGAGCACCGCCACTAAGGATTCCTCGCCGTCCCCCAGGACCATGACGTCAAAAAACGGGGCGACCGGCTCGGCGTTCAAGGCACAGCCGCCGCCGGCGATGACCAACGGCCCGTTCTCCCCCCGCTCGGCCGCCCGGAAGGGAATGCCGGCTAGGTCGAGCATGTAGAGCACGTTGGTGTAGCACAGCTCGTGGGTGAGATGGAAGGCCACCACGTCGCAGGCACCAAGCGGCGTATCGGTTTCGAGGGTGGCCAGGGGCTCGCCCTTCTCCCGCAGCAGGGCGGCCACCTCGTCGGTCGGGGTGAAAACCCGCTCGGCGGCGAATTCGGGCACGCGGTTGACCGCCTCATAGAGAATGCGGCCGCCCAAGTAGGACATGCCCACTTCGTAGAGGTCGGGAAAGGCCAGGGCCACCCGGACCGCGGGCGCGTCCTTGACGACGCTGCCCCACTCGGCGCCGCGGTACTGGGTTGGCTTGTGCAGCCGACAAATGAGATCGCGCATATGGGCCTCGCCCACCGGGACGGAAGCGGCCTGGGCGGGAACGGACGTACGGGGGAACGCCTAGCGCGGCCGCCCGACGTGCAACGCCGGGCGGCCCGAAGGCGGCAACTACTTCTTCAACAAATCGGAAATATTGCCCTTACCGGCCAAGTCGGACAAGGTCTTCAGGTCGCCGGACGTGGACAGGGTCAGGTTGCTGACGGCTTCAAGATAGCGGGTTTTGAGTTCTTCCGGGCACTTCTTGTACTCGTAGAGCACATGGGACAGGGAAATGTCCCCGCCGATCTCGGTCTCGAACGGATAGCCGAACGGCAGCAGCAGCATTTGCACGCCCTGCTGGGCGGGAATGGTCTGGAGCAGGGCCACGTCCGTCAGCTTGCCCCCCGCCTCGTCCCATTTGCCGAGCACGGTTTCGCCGTTGATCAATTTTACCAGTCGGATGTCATAAGCCATAGTGTTCTCCTTGACCGGACGCGGGCTGTGCCGCCGCGTCCCTCCGGGAGGCCACGCCATGCGCGGCCGACACGGTGTTCTGCGTTATGCCCAAACGCGGATCGCCCCGCAACGCATGCCAAAGACGCCGCGCGGACCGCAACGCATCCTTGCGGACGAAAGCTACCACAGGGGAATGCACGTTTTTTTGCCGAAACGCTCCGGCTCCCGGAGACGCGCGCCGCGCCTGCCTCCCCGGACGCCACAAAGAGCCCGTATCGATCAGGGCGGCGGCGGAAACGCATCGGACCATGCGAGAAAACCACAAACCTTGCTCAAACGCAGTTATTTAGGGCTTTCCATGGCAGGCGTCAACCGATCCGTCCGGGGACACCTGCCGGCCGGCGCAGCGGCACAGACACCGTCGATACGCACTTCCACGCCGGTAACTGCATGGCCAATTCCGGCGCCAGGGCCGAGAGGTCGAGCAGCCCCTCGGCTACCGGTACGCACTGGGTCCGCCCGCAACGCAGCAATGGATATGGCACTGCGGCCGGCTGGAATGATGCGGCCCCAGACAATAGCGGAAGGCCCGGTCGCCGGAGCTGTGCCGGCCGACCAACCCCTTTTCCACAAACAGATCGAGGATGCGGTAGAGCGTGACCTTGTTGACCCGGTGCTGCCGGCGCACGCGGTCGAGGATGTCGGCGGCGGCCAGGGCCTGGCCGGCCTGGTCCAGCACCCAGACCACCAGCAGCCGCAGGGGTGTCGGCTCGATGCCGACGTCGGCAAGCAGCACCCTCCCCGATTGCGGGCCGCTTCATACATGATGCCGGCTCCCTATGCTCCACGCCGACGGCAGACCACGCCCCGTCCCAGGGACAGGAAGAAGACCGTGGCCGCCACGGCGATAATGGCCGCGCCCGAGGTCAGGTCGAACCGATAGGCCAGCCAGAGACCGGCCAGGCAGAACAGGACGTTCAACGCCGTGGCCCAAACCATGGCCCGGCCCAGGGATGCAGCCCGGCGCATGGCCAGGCTCGGTGCCACCGTAAGCAGGGCGATGACCAAAATCAGCCCGGCCACCCGGATCAAGAGCACCACCGAAACCGCCGCCAAGGCGGTGAGAAGATAATGCAGCATGGTCACCGGAGCGCCGCGCACGGCCGCGAATTCCCGATCAAACGCCATGGCCACGAAGCCGTTGTAATACCGCAGCGTGACCGCGACAAGCACCGCATTGAGCACAGCCAGGGCGATCAGATCACCGACCGGCACGGTGATGATGCTGCCGAACAGATAGCTCATGAGATCAGACGTATAGCCCGGGCACAGGTCGAGCAGGATGATGCCGAGAGCCATGCCGGCGGCCCACAACACGCCGATGACCGTATCCGTGTCCTCGACCCGGCGCAACGTAATGGCGGCCATGACCAACGCCGCGCCCACGGTAAAGGCCACGGTCACGGGCAGGACGGGCAAAGCCAGGAAATAGGCCAGTCCCACCCCGCCGTACGCGGCGTGAGCGATGCCCCCAGCCAAAAAGACCATACGGTTGGCCACCACCAGGGTACCCACCACGCCGCAGCATACGGCAGCCAGCAAGGCCGCCAGCAAGGCATGCTGCATGAACGGCAACGACAGCGCCTCGAACATCAGGCCTCCATCTCCGGCACGGCAATATCGGGCGGCATCCGGCGCAAATAGGCGTCCAAGGGGCACTCCGGGGCGTGGACGCCATAGAGGAGTTCCACCATCTCCCGGGTGAGCCTGGGCTCGGCGGCGTGGAGCAACCGACCGTTGACGCAGGCCACCGCCGTCACGCCGGACGCCAGGATGCTCATGTCGTGGCTGACCACCAGCGTGGTCACGCCCCGGCCGATCCGGGAAAGCACTTCATACAGACAAAAACGGCCCTGCGGGTCGATATTGGCCGTGGGCTCGTCCAGGATGAGCAGCCCCGGCTCGGACACCAGGGCCCGGGCAATGAAGACGCGCTGCTTCTGGCCGCCCGAAAGCTCGCAAAATCGCCGGCCGGCCACTTGCGGCATCTCCACCTGGGCAAGCGCCTCCTCGGCCCGCCGCACCTCGTCCCGGCTATGGCGGAAACCGATCCGGCCTGGGGCGAGCAGCCCCATCAGCACCACGTCCAGACCCGTGATGGGCAGGTCCTTGCGCTCGGCCATGCCGTCCAGGCGCTGGGGCACATAGCCGATGCGGGCGCTGTGGCGGCCGGGCAGGTCGCCGAACACGCGGATTTGGCCGGCGCTCGGCCGCAGAATGCCCAGGATGAGCTTTAACAGCGTGGTCTTGCCCCCGCCGTTGGGACCGAGCACGGCCAGCCGTTCCCCCTCGGCAACGCGCAGATTGACGTTCTCCAAGGCCGGCTGGCCGTTATAGGAAAAAGTCAGGCCGTCAATGGCAATGACAGGCTGCCTCACTTGGACTCCCTGCTGGTGACCAGCCCCTGGCGCAAGGCCTTGGCCGCCGTGCGCAGGACTGGCCGGCCAGTCTGCGGCCAGGGGATTGATGGCGACGACCGTACCGCCGATCGCCTTGGCCACGGTGGCGGCCTGGCTGGTGCTGAACTGCGGTTCCACGAAAATCACCTTGACGCCGTCCTTTCGGGCCTCGCGGATCAAGCCGGCCATGGCCTTGGGGCCGGGCTCGCGGCCGAGCTGCTGAATGGGCTCCTGGGTCAGCCCGTAGTCCCGGGCGAAATAGCCCCAGGCCGGATGGAACACCATAAAGACGTGTTTCCCCGCCGGCAGATCGGCAAACAGCTTTTTGATGTCCGCGTCAAGGGCGTCGCAGGAGGCGGCGAAGCGGTCATAGCCGGCGGCGTAGTCCTTGGCACCGGCCGGATCGGCCTTGACCAGGGCATCGCGCATGGCCGCGCCCAACACCTTGGCCAGACGCGGCTGACAGCCAGACATGGGGATCGCGTTCGCCGGCCTCGCGGTGGGGCTCCGCCGCCTCGCCCCCATGCTCGTGGGCCACCATGGGCAGTTTCCGGATGCCGGCATCGGTTGCGACGATGGCCATCTTCGGATTGACGGCGGCAAACCGGGGCAGCCACGCCGACTCGAAATCCACGCCCACGGCGAAATAGAGAGCCGCCTTGGACAGCGCGGCCAGTTGCTTCGGCCGGGGTTCGTAGGTATGGGCATCGACGCCGGGTGGCACCATGACGAGGACATCCGCCCGGTCTCCGGCGATTTGTTTGAGAAATAAGCCTGCGGCGCTATGCTGACCGCAGCCAGGAGTTTGGCCTGAGCCGGGGCGGCGCAAAGACAAACCAGGAACAGCAACAGCGACAGACGTTTCATAGTAGCTCCTTCGTCCCGCTGGGGACGGCTTCGCCGGCAATGCAACAAAGTTGCATTGGGAAGTCAAGCCCGATTTTCCCCGATCCGACGCCGATCGCCGCCGCAGGGCGCACAATCCCCTCGCATGCCCGCTTTGGCAAATCATCCCGCCGCGCCGATCACACAGCACTTTCCCCTCCCCGTCGCGACCATTTCATGCTATGGGCGTGCCAGCAGGGCCCGGACTCTGCCGTGCCGCGCGCTGCCGGCCGTCACCGCTTCGTGCGGTCCGGGAGGGTTCCTGACGTCGCCCCTGGACAGATTTCGGGTCAGTATTATTTACGGTATAAACTTTATGAGAATCAGGACAGACAGCACACGTGCGGAATGCCGAGCAGCGGCGGGCGTTCCATTAAAAAACACGCCACCGGCCACGCCATGCAACGGAAGATGGCAAAAAATACCCTGGATTGACGGCATTCACCTGGCGTTTCCGTCGAACGGCCGCCGCCCGATCCCCAAACCAGACCGTCTGTGCCACCGATCGGCCCCGGTTGCGGCAACGACCGGGCGGCGTCCGTCAAAAAAGGGGTTGCCGGGAAAAATTATTCACGGTATAAACTTTAGAAGATTTGACGTGCTCATCAACACGCGGACGTCGCCGGCGCCAAGCCGACCCGTCGAAAAGGAGGACTTTTCATGGCTGATCTCCGCATCGTCGTCATCGGCGGCACCGCCGCCGGACCCAAGGCCGCCGCTCGGGCCAAACGCTTGAACGGACAGGCCCAGGTCACCCTACTCCAAAAGGCCCCCGAGCTGTCCATGGCCTCGTGCGGCTATCCCTATTACGTCTCCGGCGAAGTCACCGAACGGGCCAAGCTCCTCAGCACCGGCGCCGGCGTCATCCGCGACCCGGCCTTCTTCGCCGGCGCCAAGGGTGTCACCGCCATGGTCAATACCGAAGCCACCGCCATCGACCGGGACGCGCGGACCGTCTCCTGGAAAAACGTCGTCACCGGCGAGACCGGCCACGTGCCCTATGACAAACTCATCCTGACCACCGGAGCCAAGCCCAAGGTCCCGCCCATCCCTGGCCGGGAACTCACCGGCGTCACCACCCTGGCCAGCCTGGCCGACGCCGATACCCTGCGGGGCATGGCCGAGGCCGGCAAGGGCAAGAAGGCCGTCATCATCGGCGGCGGCCTGATCGGCATGGAGAGCTGCGAGGCCCTCGTCACCGCCGGGCTGGAGGTGACCGTGGTGGAAGCCCTGCCCCAGATTCTCGGCTTCCTTGATCCGGAATTGGCCCTGCTGGTGGAAAATCATGCCACGTCCAAGGGTGCGACCATCCTGACCGGCGTCGGCTTGACCGAAATTCTCGGCACCAACGGAGCCGTGTCCGGCGTCCGGCTGGCCGACGGCCGGGAACTCCCCTGCGACGTATGCGTCATGGCCATCGGCTTCGCCCCGGAAACCACCCTGGCCAAGGCCGCCGGCCTGACCATCGGCGCCACCGGCGGCATCCTCACGGACGAGCACATGCGGACGTCCGACCCGGACATCTACGCCGCCGGCGACTGTGTGGAAGTCAAAAACCGGCTGACCGGCGGGAAAATGCTTGCCCCCTACGGCGATCTGGCCAACCTGGAAGGCCGGGTGGCCGGCGAAAACGCCGCCACGGGCGACGTGGCCACCTTCCCCGGCACCATCGGCACCGGCATCTGCAAGGTCTTCGATTTCGCCGCCGGCTCCACCGGCCTGACCGAGACCCGGGCTCAAAAGGCCGGACGCAAGGTGGTGGCAGCCGTGGTTCGCCGGACCGGAACGGCCGGGATTCATGGGATCGAAGTCCCTGATTTCCAAGATCGTGGCCGACGCCGATACCGGCCGCATCGTCGGCTTCCAGTGCGTCGGCGCGGGCAACGTCAACCGGCAGGTGGCCGAAATGGCCATGGCCGTCATGGCCGGGCTGACCGTGGGACGACGTGGCCATGGCCGATCTGCCCTATGCCCCGCCCTTCTCCCTGGCCATCGACAACGCCATCGCCGTGGCCCACGTTCTGCAGAACAAGATGCGCGGCCTGTATGCGGGCGTGTCCACCTTCGAAATCAAGGCCGCCCTGGACGCAGGCAAGAAACCCTATCTGCTCGACGTCCGCGGTCCCAAGGAATATGAACGGATGCGCCTCGGCGTGGGCGAAACGCTCATTCCGCTCGGCCAGTTGCGCAAGCGCCTGGGCGAGTTGCCGGCCGACAAGGCCACGCCCATCGTGGCCTATTGCATGGTCTCCCTGCGCGGCTACGAGGCCGCCCGCGTGCTCATGGCCCATGGCTACACCAACGTGAAGGTCATGGAGGGCGGCATCACCGCCTGGCCGTTCGCCCGGGAAAAGTAACGGAACAAGACTTCTCCGGCGGGTTTGGGGCACCTCCCCGGACCCGCCGGAACCGACCCGGCCCGGTCGTCCGGCCCGAAGGAGGTACGTCGATGGACAGGATGCTCCGCACCTTGGGCGTCGTTCTCCTTGTCGGCGGCCTGGCGGGCGCCGTCTGGCTCTACCGGCAAGCCGCCGCACCGGCCGACGGCACGATCGTCATCGACGAGGACAACGGCCTGGAAGACGGACTGACGCCGGAGGACTTCAAGTCCTCCTCCCGCGACATGGAAGCCTTCGGCGGCAAGATGTGGATCGTGCTGGCCAAATGGCGGCGCGGCCTGGCCTCGCTCGGCCGCGGCCGGCCGCTGGCCGTGCTGCTGGGCATCGCCTCGGTGGCGGCGGGACTGCTCCTGCTGCGCGCCGGCCGGTCGTTGCCGTCCGAGACGGTCAGTCCAGGCGCCAGGGACCGGGCAGATCGGGACATTCCCGGGCCGCCCGCAAACGGCGCATGAAGGCCGACCGGGAGATTTCGACCGCCCCGAACCGACGCAAATGGCCGGTCGCCTGCTGGCAGTCGATGAATTGGAATTCCTGCCTTTCCAGAAACCGGGCCAAGACCACGAAGGCCACCTTGGAGGCGTCCGTCACCCGGTGGAACATCGATTCCCCGAAAAAAGCCCGGCCGACGGCCACGCCGTAGGCCCCGCCCACCAGCTCGCCGTCCAGCCAGGCCTCGGCGCTATGGGCGTGACCGGCCGCGTGCAGGGCCTCGTAGGCGGCGATCATGTCCGGGTACCAGCCACGTCCCGTCGCCGGTCTCCCGCCGCACGCCGGCGCAGCCACGGATCACCCCGGGAAAATCCGTATCCAGCGACACCCGAAACCTGCCTGAACGAATGGTCCGCTCCAGACGCCGCGTCACCTGCAGGCCGTCGGGCAGTTCCACAATGGGACGCGGATCCGGCGACCACCACAGGATCGGACTTTCGTCGTCGTACCAGGGGAAATGCCCTGACGGTAGGCGGCAAGCAGCCGTTCCTGGCGCAAATCGCCGCCCACGGCCAACAGGCCGCTCGGCTCGGCCAAGTCCGGCCGGGGAAACACCGGCGCGTCGATCAAGGCAAATACGGGCATGCACCGTTCCTGAGTCCACTGCGCGATCGTGCAGCAGGGAGAAATGCCTCCGGCGGCCAAAGGGCTCCGCCCTTTGGAAACCCTTTATGATTTCACCGCCCACCCCGTAGGAAAACACGTCCCCTCGGTCCTCTCAACGTTCACGGGCGGCGTGCCATGGCCGGGCTTCCGGCCATGGCACGCCGCCCGCGGAATATCGAGGAGGGTCCGGGAGGGGATCACCCCCTCCCAGCCGCCGGAGGCATTCCTTTTCTCCTACACCTCCGCCGGTTCGCGCTCGGGGTGCTTGCGCGACGCCCGGGGGGAGAAGGCGAAGGTGAACATCTCCGGGGCATCCTCGGGCGCGGCGTCGATGGCCGCCTCGCCGCCCTTTTGCAGCTTGCCGAAGAGCATCTCGTGGGCCAGGGTGTCCTTGATCTCCACCTGGATGACCCGGGACAGGGGCCGAGCACCGAAATCGGGATCAAAGCCCTTTTCGGCCAACCGGGCCACGGCGGCCGGGCTGAGGTGGATGGAGACGCGCTTTTCCATGAGCTGCGTATTGAGTTCCCCAATGTACTTCCGGACGATGCGGTCCATGATGTCCGGCGTCAGGGACTTGAAGGTGATGATCCCGTCCAGGCGGTTGCGGAATTCGGGACTGAACAGGCGCTCCAGGGCCTTCTTGCCCTTATGCACGGTATCCTCGGGCTTGTCCGCGCCGAAGCCGATGGTCTTGGCCGCCATCTCCCGAACGCCGGCATTGGTGGTCATCAGGAGCACCACATGGCCGAAATCGGCCTTGCGGCCGTTGTTGTCGGTCAAGGTGGCGTAGTCCATGACCTGGAGCAGGATGTTGAACATATCCGGATGCGCCTTCTCGATTTCGTCGAGGAGCAGCACCGAATAGGGGTTCTTGCGGATGGCGTCGGTCAACAGCCCGCCCTGCTCGAAGCCGACGTAGCCCGGCGGCGACCCGATGAGCCGGGCCACGGCATGCTTCTCCATGTATTCGCTCATGTCGAACCGCACGAAGTTGATGCCGAGCACGGCGGCCAACTGCTTGGCCATCTCGGTCTTGCCGACGCCGGTGGGACCGGCCAGCAGGAAGGAGCCCGTGGGCTTGCCCACGTTGGCCAGACCGGCCCGCGAGCGGATGATGGCCTTGGTCATGGCCTCCACGGCCTCGTCCTGGCCGAAGATCAAGCCCTTGAGCTCGCTCTCCATGTTCTCCAGCCGGGCCTTGTCCGAGGCGCTGGCCCGGGCGGCCGGAATCCTGGCCATGCCGGCCACGACCTTTTCCATCTCGGCCACGCCGATGGCGCCCTTGGCCTCGGTGCCGGCCAGCTTGCGCACGGCTCCGGCCTCGTCGATGACGTCGATGGCCTTGTCGGGCAGGAAGCGGTCATTGATATGGCGGGCCGAAAGCTCCACGGCGGCTCGCAAGGCGGCCGGCGTGTAGCGCACGCCATGATGTTCCTCGTAGTAGGAACGCAGCCCCTTGACGATCTCCACGGCCTCCTCGATGGTCGGCTCGCCGACGTCGATCTTCTGGAAGCGGCGGGACAGGGCCCGATCCTTCTCGAAGTGGTTCTTGTATTCCTCGTAGGTGGTCGAACCGATGCCACCGGAGCTTCCCGGAACCGAGCACGGGCTTTAAGATGTTGGAAGCATCCAGGGTGCCGCCGCTGGTGGCGCCGGCCCCGACGATGGTGTGGATTTCATCCACGAACAGGATGGCCCCGGGCTTCTGCTCCAGTTCGGAGAGCACACCCTTGAGCCGGGCCTCGAAATCGCCCCGATACTTAGTGCCGGCCAGAAGCGCGCCCATGTCAAGGGCGTAGATCCGGGTATCCCGGAAGCTCTCCGGCACCTCGCCCTTGGCGATGCGCAGGGCCAGGCCCTCGGCCAGGGCCGTCTTGCCGACGCCGGGATCGCCCACGAAGATGGGGTTGTTCTTGCGCCGGCGCAGCAGGACATGGATGGTCCGCGTCACTTCCTTATCCCGGCCAATCAGCGGATCGATCTCGCCCTTGGCCGCCTTGGCCACCAGCTCGACGGTGTACTGCTCCAGGGCCGAGCCGCCGGGCTTGCCTTCCTGTTCCTCGCCGGCAACGCTCCCTTCCGTCTGTTCCTGCTCCCGGCCCTGGCCGTGGGAAACGTATTCCAGCACGTCCAGGCGGTTCACGCCGTGGGACTTCAGGAAATAGACGGCATAGGAGTCCTCTTCCTCAAAGAAGGCGGCCAGGACGTCGCCCAGTTCCACCTGCTGCTTGCCCGAGGTCTGCATATGCATGATGGCGCGCTGCAAGACGCGCTGCACGCCAAGGGTCTGCACCACTTCGGTGGAGCTGTCCTGGGGCAGGGTTTCCATGTGTTCGTTGAAAAAAGCGTTCCAGTTGGTGCTTGAGGCGTACGACATTGACGCCGCAATGCATCAGGATGTCGCGGCCAGTCTCCTCCTGGAGCATGGCGAAGAGCAGATGCTCCAGTGTCAGGTATTCATGACCGCGTCGCTTGACTTCCTTCACAGCGCTGGTGAGTACCCGTTCCAATGTCTTGCTGAGCATTCAAACCTCTTCCATGCTGCATTTTAAGGGATAGCCGTTTTCCCTGGCCAGGCGATGCACCAAAGAAACCTTCATCTCGGCTACTTCCGCCGTATATTCACCACACACGCCCACACCATGGTGATGGACGGACAGCATGATCTGCGTGGCTTCGCTCTCATTCTTGTGAAAAACGCCGACCAACACCTTTACCACAAAATCCATGGTCGTGTAGTCGTCGTTATGCAGTAACACCTTGAATCGTTTCGGTTCCCGCGCTTCTTCCACAACGTCGACGGACGCACCGGGAAGTTCCTGATCCATGGGAAGGCTCATCTGCTTGCCAACACCTCATTCGTCACGTGTCGTGTTCCGCCGGCCCGGCGATCCTCCGGGCCGCATAATTCCAATATAAGTCGCCGCCTCGACCTGTCGAGGGCGGCCGGGCAAACCGGCCGCGCGACCGATGATCTTTCATTCCAGTTCCGAGAGTAGGCAAAATCATGCCCAGTGACAATACGAAAGGCAGGGGGCCGCAATCGCTGCGGATTCCGTTCAGGCGGATTGGCCGGCGGCCAGGGCGGCCAGCAGTTCCCGGCGATCCTCCGGGGAAAAGACGAAACTCTCGCCGGGGGGCAGGCCCAGGGCGGTGCGATGGGCCTGGTAGAGGTCGTGATAGGTGGCGGTCAGGGCGTCCTCCATGGACAGCCCTAGTCGGACCGCCATGTCGGGGAGCGCCGCGGCCGGACCCTCGATCTCCAGGAAGCGGCCGAAGGGCAGGCGGTCCAGGCAGACCTCGACCTCGCCGACCCGCCAGGTTTCCCGGACCTTTTCGTAGCGGAGGGCCGGGCGGTAGCCCAGGTGTCCAAGAATCGTTTCCAGCACCGACACGTCCGCCACGCCGGTTTCGAATTCCTGGCGGACCTTGAACCCGGCGCCAGCGGACGCGGTGGCCGGGAGCTTCAGGGTGATCCGGCCGGCGCCGTCCCGGCGCAACCGCAGCAGCATGCCCTGGCGGCGCAGGTCGCCGGCCGGGGTGTCCAGCACCAGGTTTTCCTCGAAGACGCAGGACAGCCGTCGGCCGGCGGACCGGCCCAGCGCCTCCCGGACCGGCGCGAAGTCCGTCACCGCGAATTTGGTTTCGATCTCCAAGGCCACGATCTGTCCCCTAGACGCCGCAGGCCCGCACCACGTCAAAGGCGATGCCCCCGAGGCGACAGCACCTGCTCACGCCGCCGAGCTTGATCGCTTCCTGGGGCATACCGAACACCACGCAGGAGGCCTCGTCCTGGGCGATGGTGTAGGCCCCGGCCTCGTGCATTTCCTTGAGCCCGGCCGCCCCGTCGTCGCCCATACCGGTCATGATGACGCCCACGGCGTTTTTCCCGGCGTAGCGGGCGGCGGACCGGAACAACACGTCCACGCTCGGCCGATGCCGGCGTACGAGCGGACCCGTCCTTGACCTCAACATAATAGCGGGCGCCGCTGCGCTTTAAGAGCATGTGGCGATTGCCCGGCGCGATCAGGGCCTGGCCGCGCAAGATGGTGTCGCCGTCCCGGGCCTCCTTGATGGTGATGCGGCAGATGCCGTCCAGGCGCTTGGCAAAGGCGGCGGTAAAATGCTCGGGCATGTGCTGCACCACGGCGATGCCCGGCGAATCCTGGGGCATGGCCTCCAGGAACACGCGCAAGGCCTCGGTTGCCGCCGGTCGAGGCGCCGACCGCCACAACCTTTTCGGTGGTCTGCAACATGGACTTGCCGGGAGGGCCAGGGCAGCACGGCGTCGGCCGAAAGGTTGGGCTGCACTTTGAGCGTCGCCGACGGCAAAAGTTTTTGCAGCTTGGCCCCGGCCGCAGCCTTGACCGCGTCCACCACTCGGATGCGGGACTCCTCCAGAAACTGCCGCGTGCCGAGCTTGGGCTTGAGGATGATGTCCACCGCCCCGTATTCCATGGCCTTGAGGGTGGTCTCCGAACCGGCCTCGGTCAGGGTCGAGCAGATGACCACCGGCAAGGGATGTTGGGACATGATCTTGCGCAAAAAGGTCAGACCGTCCATGCGGGGCATTTCCACATCCAACGTGATGACGTCCGGAGCCTGGACCTCCATGCGCTTGACGGCGGCATAGGGATCCCCCGCCGAGCCGATGACTTCGATTTCGGGATCCGAGGACAGAAATTTCCGTCAACGTCTGGCGCACCAGCGCCGAGTCATCCACCACAAGGACTTTGATGGTGTCTTTCACGCGAACCCTTCCCTTCCGGACCGTTCACTGGCTAGCTTACTTTTCTATAGACCGTCGGCGCATGCTGCCGCAACGGCAAATCCATTCCGGTCAGGCTCTCGGAATGCCCGATGAAGAGATAGCCGTCCGGGCGCAACTGGGAACAGAACTTGCGCAGGAGCTGTTCCTGGGTGCTCCGATCGAAATAAATCATGACATTGCGGCAAAAAATAATGTCCATGGGCTCGGAGAACGCGAAGGATTCCATGAAATTGAGACGTCGGAACTCCACCAGCCGGCGCACCTCCGGGGCCAGCCGCACCAATTTCTTGCTTTTATCCCTGCTGCGCAGCAGATAGCGGCGCTTGAGTTCCAAGGACAGCTTGGCCACCCGGTCCTCGGGGTAGACGCCATTTTTGGCCATGGACAGCACCCGGGTGGAAATGTCGGTGGCCAGAATCGAAAAGCGGAAGGCCGTCACGCCGTGGGAAAACTCGGAGAGGACGATGGCCAGGGTGTAGGGTTCCTCGCCTGTGGAGCAGCCGGCGCTCCAGACCCGGAACATCCTGGGCCCGTTCGCCGCTCGCCAGGTGGGAAGGACTTCCTGGGTCAGAATATCGAAATGGCGCGCTTCCCGAAAAAATTCGGTCGTGTTGGTGGTGATGACGTCGATGAGCTGGACAAGCTCCTCGGACAGGCCCGCGGGGCTGAACAGATAGTCGTAGTATTCCCGGTAGCCCGGCATGCCCAAGGTCCGCAGGCGCTTTTGCAGCCGTGCCTCCACCATGACCTTTTTCGAAGGAGGCAGCTTGATGCCGCATTCGCTGTGGACGAACTCGCTGAGCCGTCGGAACTCCTTCTCGCTCATCGCGGACAGCCCGGAAAGCCGCCCCTGGACCGCGTCCTCCACCGCCATCGCTTATGCCTCCGTCGTCTCCGGCCCGGCCTCGACCACGCCATGGCCCAGCCCCGCCATCTCCACGGAAGTAAAAACCTTGCCGGCCTCCAAAATGATGATGCACTGCTCCCCGGTCTTGCCCATGCCCCGAATGAACTCGTTTTTGATGGGCGTGCCCATGCGCGGTGGCGGTTTCGATCTGGGAAGCGTCCATTTCGTAAACTTCCTGCACCGAATCGGCCAGGGCCCCGAGCACCGTGTCCTCGCCGTCGAGCGCCACCTCCACGATGATGATGCAGGTGTTGACCGTGGGCGTGGTCTCGCCCAGTCCGAACTCCCGTTTGAGGTCCACCACGGGCACGGCCCGACCCCGCAGATTGATGACCCCGCGTATGAAATCCGGCGTGCGCGGCACCCGGGTGATGTTGACCAGTTCCAGGACCTCCCGCACCGAAGTGATGTCCAGGGCGAAAGATTCCCGGTCCAGGGTGAACGTCAGGTATTGATTCTCGTTGTGCGTTGCGGCCTCGGCCATAGAGCGGCTTCCTCCCGACACGGCGGCCCTGCCGCCGGCCCAATGCCCCCCCGGCGCGCCGCCGGGATTCAATTTCCCTGCTCGGCGGCGCGCCGGGCCAGGGCGGGAATGTCCAAAATCAAGGCCATGGCGCCGTCGCCCCGAATCGTGGCGCCGGAAAATTCCTCCACGTCCCGATACAGGCGACCCAGGCTTTTGATGACGGTCTGGTGCTCACCCACCACCCGATCCACGGCGATACCGAGACGGGCCCCCTCCACCTTCACCACCACGACGGGCTCGATGGCCGGGGCCTGCCCCTCGATGGCGAAAATGTCCCGCAGCCGCAAACACGGCACGATTTCGCCGCGCATGTTGATGAGGCGGGAGTCGCCGTCGTTGCCGTTGTGGGAAAGTTCCACGCATTCCTCGACCAGGGCCAGGGGCACGACGTAGTACTCCGTGCCGACCTGAATCTGCAAACCGTCGATGATGGCCAAGGTCAGCGGCAGGCGCACGGCGATGGTGGAGCCCCGGCCGCGTTCGGAATCGATTTCCACGCTGCCCCGCAAGGCGTCGATGGCCCGTTTGACCACGTCCATGCCGACGCCCCGGCCGGAAATGTTGGTCACCTTCTCGGACGTGGAAAACCCGGGCAGGAAAATCAGGTGGTTGAGTTCCTTCGCGGAAAGCTCGATTCCCGGCGCCACCAGTCCCCGGGACTCGGCCTTGGCCCGGATGGCGTCGGTATCGAGGCCGGCGCCGTCGTCGGACACGGTGATGACCACCTCGCCGCCGGAATGGGCGGCCGCCAGGGTGATGACGCCCCGCTCCGGCTTGCCGGCCGCCAGGCGCTCGTCCGGGTGCTCGATGCCGTGGTCGATGCTGTTGCGCAAAAGATGGACGAGAGGGTCGCCCAGCCGCTCGATCACGGTCTTGTCGAGCTCGGTCTCCTCGCCGCGGGTGACCAGGTCGATCTCCTTGCCGAGTTCGGCGGCCAAATCGCGCACCAACCGGCGGAACTTGGCGAAGGTGGCGCCGATGGGCAACATGCGGATGGACAACGTGGAGTCGCGCAGGCTGTCGCTCAAGCGTTCCAGATGCTCGGCCAAACTCCGCAGCAGGGGATCGCCCCGCTCTTCCACGGCCTGCTTGATCTGGGCCTGGACGATGACCAATTCGCCCACCTGATCCACCAACTCGTCGAGCTTGTCGGCCGCCACCCGAATGCTGGACGCCTTGTCGGCGTGATGCTCGACCGCCGGATGCGCCGCGTCCTTGGAGGCATGCTGCACGGCCAGGGCCGCGTCCACGCGGGACTGATCGACCAGGCCCTGCTTGGTCAAGATCTCGCCCAGCCGGGGTTGGCTGGCCAAGGCCGCGTCCAGGTCCTCCTGGGTGAGGTCGCCCCGCTCCACCAAAATTTCGCCCAGCCGACGGTGCACCGCCTGGCTGTCCGGGACCGCACCGTCGTCGAGCAGGTCGATGACCAGTTCGCATTCGTCCTCGACGAACAAAAAGACGTCGGTAATCTCTCCCCGACCGGATTTGGTGCGCAGGGTGCAATCCCACCAGACCAGACAGGCCTCGGGATCGATGTCCGCCAGCCCTTCCACCTCCTCGACATGGACAGAAAGGAACAGCTCGCCCAGCTCAGCCAGATCGGCCAGCAAATTGAGCGGGTTGTTGCCCGTGGCCAGGATATCGTGATGGGGGTGCAGGCGAATGCGGAAAATCCGGAAATGATCGCGCTTCTCGGCCACGGGTGCCGGCGCCGCGGCGGGAGCCGGCGCTTCGGCGGCCTCTTCGCCACTAAAGGCCCGAAAGCCCTCCAGGAGCTCCCGGCCGGCGGCGACCGTCTCGCTGTCGAGTTCCGTCTCGCTCTCGATCAGATTCCGGATATGGTCGCAGGCCCGCAGGGACAGATCGAGAATCCGGCTGTTGACGGCCAAAAGCCCGTTGCGGATCCGGTCGAAGACCGTTTCCACGTCATGGGTGAAGGCGGCAACGTCGTCGAAGCCGAACATGGCGCCCGATCCCTTGATGGTGTGCAGGGCGCGGAAAATTTTGTGCACAAGATCCGTATCGTCCGGGGTCTGCTCCAATTCCAGAAGCGAGGCCTCCAGATCGCTCAAGAGCTCCCGGGCCTCTTCCAGGTAGGCCTGTCGGTTGGCGTCATCCTGGGACATCATCGGCTGGCGCGCTCCTTACCGCCTCCTGGCGGTCATGCGTTAAAACAATTCGACATTGTCCCCGAACTCCCCGGTCTCCTCGGGCAGGGCCTGCGCCGGTCCGCCGGCACCGCCGCCGTCCGCTGCAGCGCCAAAAGCGGCCTCGTGCACCGCCCGCTCCGCATCCATGGTGTAGCGGTTGTAGAGCTCCTGAAGGCGGCTCCCCCGGCCGGTGGCCCCGGCCGGCGCAAGCCGCCGGGCCTGATCGGCCTGTCCGGCCAAGGCGTCACGGATGCGCGTCAAATTCTGCACCAAATCCTTGTCGAAATCGATACCCCGCCCCACGGACCGGGACCGGGACCCGAATTCGGCGCTCGACTGGGAGAGCACAGTGAACAAGCCGTCGCACTGGGTCATCGTACCGGCCACATCGGCCAGGACGGCGTCCAGTTCGCCGATCACCTGCCACGCCTCGGACTGATCGTTATAGCGGCGGGCCGTTTCCTGCAACCCTTTTGAAGCATTGGAAATATCCCCAAGGATCCGGGTAACGGCATCGGTCTGGCGCCGAGCGTCGGCCGACAAGCGCTGAATGGCCGTGGCCAAAACGCTCAGGGCGGCGCCGGCCTGGCCAGTATGGGCGGCCTTGATGCTGGCGTTTAAGGCGATCAATTCGATCTCCGAACCGACCTCCTCGATGGCCTCGATGGATTCGCCCATCTCGGCAATGGTGCCGGCCACCGAATCCATGATGCCGCCCAAGGCCTCACCCTGGGCCGCGAATTCGCCGAGCTCCGACTTGACCAGGGCGATACCGGACTGGACCCGGGCCAGCGGGCTGTCCTTCGCGTCGCCGGCATGGCCGGACATCGAGGCGATGGCATGGCCGATATCCTCGATCCGACCGGCCAGGGAGGTCAGGGTCTCCCGCAAGGTGGCGGCCGCCTCGGAAAAATGCTGGCCGGCGCTGTCCAACTGGGACGTTTGCAGGCCGAGGACGTCGGCGGTGAAGCCCACGAGCTCCAGCGGATTCTCCTCACCGGCCTCGTCGGTATCGAGGGTACCGGCCAGCTCGGCCAGGGCATGTTCCACATGCTCGATCTGCTGGCGCACGATATCGTGAAATTGCAATGACTTGACCGCCTGTCCGATGTCGGCGGCAATCTCGGTGGCGTTGGTGGACAGTTCCTGGGACAGCTCGGCCGAACGGGCGGAAACGTCGCCCAGACCGACAAGATTGGCCGCCAACTGGCCGGAAATGGTGTCGTAGCAGCCCTGCTGGGCCTTGATGCTGCCCAGGGTGCGCTCCCGGGCCGAGGCCACGTGGCCGCGCAGGATTTCGATCCGGGAAATGATGCCGGCACAGTGGTCCACGATGGAATGGGCCAGCTTTTCCACATCGTCGGCCAGGGTGGAGAACCCCCGGCCCTCGGCGCCCAGCCGGGCGCTCTCGATGCGGGTGGCGATCCCGAGCATGCTCAACTGTTTGACGATCTTGGCGAAGGCCGAGACGATTCCGGACAGTGCGTCCACGATGCGGGAGACGTTGTCGATGTCGTCCAGGCTCTGTTGCCCCGATCCGTGGGCGTCCTGATCGGTGAGGGCCCGCAATTGCCCGGACAGGTTGTCCAGCCGCACCAGCATGGACTGGCCCGAGGCCAGTTCCACCAGTTCCCGGGCCTTGGCCGAAATGTCCTCGCACCCGGATTGCAGTTCCATGAGATTTTCTCCCAGGGAGAGAAAATCCTGTTCCCGCACCTTGACCACATCGGACAGACGGTGCTTCATGCCGCCCAAAACGGAACGACAGCGCCCCACCAGTTCCGAAGCGGACCGGGCCTGCTCGCTGGTATCAGCCATGCCTGACTTCCCCTGCCGCGAACCGTCGGACGGCTCGCGCGCCTCATGCTTCGCTTAACCGGAAGAGCCAAGGCCTCAGTCCACGAGAGGACAGTCTTGGCGCATTCTTTATGGAGAATACATGTTCTTTGGAAAAATTCAAAGACTTCCGTGAAGAATTCGGAAGTCCGCCCACGCCGCTTAGGAACGGCGCCGCCGCACGAGCTTGCGCAGCCAGAGGAGGCAGATCACCAGAGCGGCCACCCCGAGGATGCCCATCTCTACATGGTGAACATTATTAATGATTCTTGCCAAAACGCTTTCCAAAAGGCTGCCGAAGGCATAGCCGACCACGCCGAAGACCGTGGCCCAGACCGCCGCCCCGATGGCGTTGAGGAAAAAAAAACTTCCGGATGCAGATATCCGAAGACCCGAGCACGAAGGGCGTCAGATTGCGCAACCCATAGAAAAAACGAAAGGAAAGGATCAGCACCTCATGATATTTCTTGAGCATGGCGTGCACGCGCTCGGCCCGGCTGCGCCATTTTTCATTCCGAGCGAAACATTTCTTGCCCCAGTAGCGACCCACAAAAAAGGCGGCCTGATCGCCGGCCAAGCTGCCGGCAAAGGCGGCCAGGATCACCCAGGGCAACTCCAAATGGAAGGCCGGGGAATGCGCGGCGAATCCGGCCAGCAGCAGAATGGTTTCCCCCTCGAGGAAGGTGCCGATAAAAAGTGCAAGATAACCGTAATGTTCAATAAAATGTTTCAAGAAATCAATCGACATGGAGCTCCATCCTTGGGTACCGCCGCAGCCTCCGGCGCGGCCGGCCGATTGACGTTGCAGGCATCAAGTAGACACTTCCCTCCCCCCTGTCCACTTCCTTGCCCGCCGGACCGAGGACGGTCCGGGAAATTCCGCCGCGACGGTTGAATGTCGGGAGGATGTCTGCCACAAGGAAGCATATCCCGAAAAACAGGGGAGCGGTACGCCGCATGGCCTCCTTAAGCGAAATCATCTCCCGAAATGTCGTGGACAGTTTGCCCGTCGGACTTCTCATCGTGGATCAACGCGGCAATTTCGTGACAGCCAATCCGGCCGCCGCCGCCATTCTGGGATTTTCCCAGGAAGAGCTGCTGGGCCGGGGCCTGGGAGAACTCTTTTTCACCAACGACGCCAACTACCGGTTCGGCCAGGTGCTGGTGGACGTCATCCAGAAGGAACTGGTGGGCCTGTGCCGGGAGGTCCCCTATCATCGGCCGGAAGGGGACGAGCGTCAGCTCTCCATCATCAGCTCCTATCTGCACGGCGAGGCCGCCCAGGCCGGCGTGGTCATCATCCTGCACGACATGACGGAACTGGCCCGCGTCAAGCGCCGCGAAACGGAAATCCTCATGGAGGTCAACAAGGCCCAGGAGGACAAGATTCGCAGCCTGAGCCGACTGGCCGCCTCGGTGGCCCACCAGATCCGCAACCCGGCGGCGGCCATCGGCGGTTTCGCCGCCCGCCTGGAAAAATTTCTGACCGCCCACGACCTGGACTCGGCCTACCCCGGCATCATCATCGACGAGGCCAAGCGGCTGGAAAGCCTCGTCGCCACCGTCGGGCGTTTCGCCGCCCTGTCGCGTCTGCATCTGGCGCCCACCTCCTTAGCCGACATTCTCGACCGGGCCCGCCGACAGGCCGAGACCCGCGCCGACGCGCTCGGCCGGACCGTGCTCTGGCAGGAAACGGCGCCGGAAGCGGAACTGGTCGTCGATCCGGACCTGCTCGCCGCCGCCCTGACCGAACTCTTCCAAAACGCCCTGGAATACGCCGACAGGGACCGGGTGACCATCCGCGTGAGCGGCAGCCTGGCCCCGGAGCACGTCCATCTCCAGGTGGCCGACGACGGCCCGGGCATCGCCGCGGCGGACCGTCCCCATATTTTCGATCCCTTTTACTCCTCCCGGCCGGAGGGCGCCGGCATGGGCCTGGCCCTGGCCCAGGAAATCCTCATCGAACACAAGGGGAGCATCGCCTTGGCCCCGGGCGCGGATCGCGGGGCGCGCTTCGATCTCGTCATCCCCCTCTTTCCCCGGCAGCCGGCCGGAACGGCCGCTGCCAGTCCCTTGTCCTGAGGCCGTATCGTGGATAGACTGGTCACATCCGCCGCGCCATCCGCGGCCGTCGACAGATCGAGGATCATGACGTCACACGCTATGGAGATTGTCGTCAGCATCTCCGACATGAAAATCAGCCGCCGCAGCCGGGATGTCCTGGTGACGCACGCGCTGGGCTCCTGCCTGGGTCTGGCCGCCTACGATCCGGTGGCCGGCGTGGGCGGACTCATCCATTGCCTGCTGCCCCTGGCCCGGGACAACGGTAAGGGACCGCCCAAAAATCCCTTCATGTACGTCAATACCGGCGTGGCCCAGATGATGCGGACGCTGTTGGGACGGGGCGCCACCAAGGAGACCCTCGTCCTGAAGGCTGCCGGCTGCGGCCGGATGATGCATATATCCAATCAGTTCGACACCGGGGCAAACAACCTGGCCGCGCTGCGCAAGCTTTTAAAAATCAATGAAATGAGCCTCGAAGCCGAGGACGTGGGCGGCACCATCCCGCGCACCATGCGCCTGTTCGTCGGTACCGGACAAGTCGTCATCTCCTCATCGGGGAGGACCTGGGAATTATGAATCGACGCGACGAAATCATCCGCAAGGCCCGCGCCATTCCCCAGATGCCCATGCCCGTGCAGAAGGTCTTGACCTATCTGGCCGATCCGGGCGCCGACATCCGCACCCTGGGCAGGATCATCGAATACGATCCGGGGCTTACCGTCAACGTGCTGCGTATGGCCAATGCCGCCCTGTTCGGCCAGGCCAGCAAGGTGACCACGATCAGGGACGCGCTTATGCGTCTGGGCCTGCACCGGGTCTTCCAGCTCGTCATCGCCTCCGGCGTGGCCCCGTTCACCCGTTACGAGGTCAAGGGCTACGGCCTCAAGCCCGGGCAACTGCTGGAGCATTCCGTGGCCGTGGCCACCTCCGCGGAACTTCTGGCCAAGGAACTCGGGCGTGTCGCGCCGCCCCACACCTTTACCTCCGGCCTGCTGGTCAATATCGGCAAGATCGTCATGGGGGCGTTCCTGGAAGTGGATGCCGCCCCGATCCTGGCCCTGGCCCATGAACGGCAAATCCCCTTCGAACAGGCCGAGGAATCGGTGCTCGGTATCAACCACGCCGAGCTGGGGGCCATCCTCCTCGAGCACTGGTCCATCCCCGATCCCATCGTCAACGTGGTGCGCTACCGCCTGCGGCCGGACGACTGCCCCAAGCCCGACCTGGCCCTGGACCTCGTCCATGTGGGCGACGTCATCACCAAGATGACCGGCATCGGCATGGGGATCGACGGCATGCAGTACATGCCCTCCCAGACGGTCTTCACCAGGCTCGACGTCACGCCCGTGCACATGGAAAACGTCATGGTGGCCCTGCTGGAAGCTTTCGACAACCTGCGCGACGTCCTGACGGAAGTCTCGGAATAGGCGCTCCCCGTGCGTACAGCCAACCAATCGTCCCGGCATCTCCGGGACCTGACCTATGCCCAGAAGACCTGCGTGGCCAAGGCCGGCAAACTCATGATGCACACCGGGCAGCTCCGGCCCGGCGCCCGGGTCGGCGTGGCCGTCTCCGGCGGCGTGGACAGCCTGGCCATGCTGGCCACCCTGGCCATCCGCCGCCGTATCGTGCCGTTTCCGGTGGAAATCATGCTGCTGCACCTCAACCCCGGCTTCGACCCGACCAACCACACCCCCCTGCTCGACCTGGCCGCAGACATGGGCATCGCCGCCCATATCGAGGTGTCGGATTTCGGCCCCGAGCCTTTTCCGAGGAAAACCGCAAGCGCTCCCCCTGCTTCTACTGCGCTTGGCTGCGGCGCAAGCGGCTGTTCGACCTGTGCGCCACCTACCGGCTGACCCATCTGGCCTTCGGCCACAACGCCGACGACCTGGCCTCCACCTTCTTCATGAACCTGTTCCAAAACGGCCGGGTGGACGGTCTGTCCTGCCGGGAACCCTTTTTCGAGGGGCGGCTCACCGTCATCCGACCGCTTCTCCTGGTGGACAAGAAAACCATCATCCGGGCGGCCAAGGCCTGGAAGCTGCCGGTCTTCCCCAACCCCTGCCCCATGTCCGGCAAATCCATGCGCCACCAGGCCGAAACCTGGATCGCCGACATCTGCTCCGGTGGCAAAAAGCGGGAGGTCAACCTCATAAACGCCCTGGGGCGTTGGCAACTTGACAGGGACGCCGCGCCCCGCTAGCCGAGGGTGACCGTACGCCGTCCCACCGGCCGCTTCGCCCGCCGAGGTTGTTTCACATGCTCAAAAACTATCAGATCGTCATCTTCAAGGACCAGCACGGCACCTGCCGCAAGTTGAGCCTGCGCGGCTGGGTGTTCATCCTGCTGCTGCTGGCCGTGGTGGCGGTGGTGGTCGGCGATCTGACCCTCATCAAATATTATTACAATTATCGACGGATGGAGTCGACTTGGCGGCAGTCGGAAAAGACGACCCAGGACCAGACCGCCCAACTGCGGAGCCTGGCCGACAAGGTACTGGGCCTGGAAGCCGATCTTTCTCGCATCCGGACCTTCGACGGCAAGCTGCGCCACATGGTCAACTTGAGCGAGGACCCGCCGGAGGTCGCCCCCGCCGGCAGCGACGAACGCGAGGCCGGGGCCACCTATCCGCCGCTCTACCGCCAGGAGTTGCTGACGCGAAAGCTCCACCACTACCTCAACACCCTGCGCGACCAGGCCAGCCTGGAGCTGATCCGGCAACAGGAGCTGCTCCGCGTTCTCGGGGCCGACACGCCCCGCCTGGCCAGCCTGCCCACCGACTGGCCGGTGGCCGGTTGGATATCCTCGAACTTCGGCGAACGGACCTCGCCCTTCACCGGCAAGAAGGAATTTCACAAAGGCCTCGACATCGTGGCCCCGGTCGGCACGCCGGTTTTGGCCCCGGGCGGCGGCACGGTCACCTTCGCCGGCACGGCCGAGGGCGGCGGGATTTTCCGTGGTCATCGACCATCAGGGCGGCATCGTCAGCAGCTACGGCCACTTGAAGGACGTGGCCGTCAGCAAGGGGCAGGCCGTCCGCCGCGGCCAGTGCATCGGCCACGTGGGAAACCTCGGCCAGGCCACCGGCCCCCACCTGCACTACGAGATCCGGCAGGACGGTGCCCCCGTCAATCCCAAGCGATTCATTCTCCGCTAGGTCGCCTCTTGGCCCGGGTTTTGCTTTCAGCCCGGCATGGATCTCTTTCACTTCGATCCGACCGTTTTTCTCGGCTTCCTGCTCACCCTCATCCGGATCAGTCTGGTGGTGTTCCTGCTGCCGTTTTTCGGTGCCTCCAGCCTCCCCACCAGCATCAAGGCCGCGTTGTGCCTCGTCCTCTCCTTGGCGCTGTGGCCGAAGCTGTCCTTTCCGGCCTCGATGTTTCCGGCCAACGTCTGGTCCCTGGGGTTGATGCTCGCCGGCGAAATTCTGATGGGGCTGATGCTCGACATCCTGGTCCGCTTCCTCTTCGCGCCGCCCAAAGCGCCGGCTCGATCATGGGCTTTTCCATGGGCTTTTCCCTCATGAACAGCATCGATCCCCTGTCGGGCGCCTCGGAGTCCGGCATCGCCCACCTCATGAACCAGGTGGTCACCATGCTGTTTCTGGCCCTCGACGGGCACCTGGTCCTGCTCGGGGCCCTGGCCCAGAGCTTCACCCTGGTGCCGCCGGGGGGGCTCCTCATCAACCCGGCCCTGGTCACGCATTTCATCGCCTTTTCCAGCCAGCTCTTCGTCATGGCCATCAAGATCGCCGCCCCCATCATGGCCTCGATCTTCCTGGTGGACCTGGCCCTGGCCCTGGTCGCCCGGGCCGCGCCGCAGATGAACGTGCTGTTCGTGGGTTTCCCGCTCAAAATCGGGGTGGGCTTCCTGTTCATGTCCATGGTGTTCGCCGCCCTGGCCAACTACGTGAGCCAGTACATCGACGAGCTCATCCCCATGTTCTCCCTCGTGCTCAAGGCCTCGAGCTGAACTGGCCCGGGAGTTGCTTCACGCCGAGGCGACGTCGGGAAACCAACAGGGAAACGCCTCATGCAGCGCGATCCGAGCCGTACAGAAGTCGCCACCACCAAACGCCGCAACAAGGCCCGCGAGCAGGGATCGGTCCCCCGAAGCCAGGAACTGCCCAAGCTGACCGTCCTGGTCGGCGGCCTGATCGTGATGCGGGTGCTGATCGGCCTCATCAGCGACGAATTACGCACGGTCTTCGTGCTGTTCCTCGGCTCCCGCGTGGCGTTCACCCCCACCAGGGACGGGGTCTACGCCGTATTCTGGCTGGTCCTGAAGGAACTGGCCATCATCCTTTTCCCGCTGCTTTTCACCATCGCCCTGATCGCCTACCTCACGCAACGCTGGCAGGTCGGCGCGCTGTGGGCGCCCAAGGTCTTTAAATTCGATCTCAGCCGCCTGTTCAATCCCATGGGCGCGCTGAAAAAAATGCTGATCGATCCGAAGACCCTCGTCCAACTCGGCAAGCAGGTGGCCATGGGCGCCACCATCGCCTTCGCCACCCAACTCGTCCTCAGGAAGCACTTCAACGAATTCTTCCCCTGTTCTACCAGACGGTCGAAAGCCTGACCGCCTTCATGCTGGGGAACGGCTTCTCCATGATCCTCTACACGCTCTCGCCCATGCTGGTGATCGCCATCGCCGACGTCTGGTACACGCGCTGGGATTACGAGGAAAGCCTCAAGATGACCAAGGACGAGATCAAGGACGAAGCCAAGCAGGCCTACGGCGACCCTGTGATCAAGCGCCAGCAGAAACAAAAGATGCTGACCTGATGCAGCGCCGGATGCTCAAGGACGTCCCCAAGGCCGACGTGGTCATCACCAACCCGACCCACTTGGCCTGCGCCCTGTGCTACGAGCCATAAGGCGCCGGCCCCGATCCTGGTGGCCAAGGGCGCCGATTACATGGCCCAAAAAATCAAGGAAATCGCCCGGGAAAACCACATTCCCATCCGCGAGAACGTCCCGCTGGCACGCGCCTTGTATAAAAGCGTTGAGGTTGGCGAGGCCATTCCCGAGGATCTCTACCAGGCCGTGGCCGCCATCCTGGCCCAGCTCGACAAGTTCAAGCGCGGCTCGCGGCCCCACTAACCGACCGCACCGACCAAGAGGGTGTCAAAAACATGGCGAAACTAGGCGAAGCGGTCCAATTCAACTACGAGAGGTTCGCTCGCCAGGGCGACATTCTCCTGGCCGCCGGCGTGGTGATCATCCTGTTCGTCATGCTGGTCCCCATTTCGCCCATCTTCATCGACTTGATGCTGACCCTGTCCATTTCCGTGAGCCTGGTGGTGCTGGTCACCACCATGTTCATGAGTTCGCCCCTCGAATTCTCCATTTATCCGTCCCTGCTGTTGGTCACCACCATGCTGCGCCTGTCCATGAACGTGGCCTCCACCCGCCTGATCCTGCTGCACGGCGATGAAGGGACCTCCGCCGCCGGCCATGTGATCCAGGCCTTCGGCCAGTTCGTGGTCGGCGGCAACTACGTGGTCGGCTGCGTCATCTTCCTGATCCTGTTCGCCAATCAACAAGACGGTCATCGTCTCCGGTACCACCCGTATCGCCGAAGTGGCCGCCCGCTTCACCTTGGACGCCATGCCCGGCAAGCAGATGGCCATCGAGGCCGACCTCAACGCCGGCCTCATCGACGAAAAGGAAGCCCTCAAGCGCCGCGAGACCATCCGCCGGGAAGCCGACTTCTACGGCGCCATGGACGGTGCCGGAAAGTTCGTTTCCGGCGACGTGACCGCCACCATCATCATCACGGCTATCAATATCGCCGGCGGCTTCTGCATCGGCGTCATGCAAAAGGGCATGGACTGGAAGACCGCCGCCCAAACCTACACCCTGCTGACCATCGGTGACGGCCTGGTCTCCATCATCCCGTCGCTCATCATCTCCACGTCCGCCGGCCTGATCGTATCCCGGGCCGCGGCCGAGGCCAAGATGGGCGAGGAATTCCTGGCCCAGCTCACCCACCATCCCCGCGCCCTGCGGCTGGTTTCCGGCATCCTGCTGCTGTTTCGGCCTGGTGCCCGGCCTGCCGACCCTGCCGTTCCTGGTCCTGTCGGTCCTGCTGTTCGTCGTGTCCCGCATTTCGGCCAAGCAGCAGGAGATCCTCCAGTCCGGCGGCGAGGACAAGGAACACGGAAAAAAGGAGCCGGATCTCGAAACGCCCGAGGAAGTGCAGAGCCTGCTGCCGCTCGACGTCCTGGAACTGGAAGTGGGTTACGGCCTGATCCCGCTGGTCGACGAGGAGCAAAACGGCAACCTGCTGGCCCGCATCCGCTCCATCCGACGCCAGTTCGCCCTGGACATGGGCGTCATCATCCCGTCGCTGCACCTGCGCGACAATCTGCAACTGCGCCCCGGCCAGTACGTGGTGCTCATCAAGGGCAACGAGGTGGCTTCGGCCGAAATCCTCATCGATCATTTCCTGGCCATGGACCCCGGCGACGCCAAGCACCGCATCCAGGGCGTGGAAACCCGGGAACCGGCCTTCAACCTGCCGGCCCTGTGGGTACCGGCCCAGCACAAGGACGAGGCCATGCTGGCGGGCTACACGGTGGTGGATCCGTCCACGGTCATCGCCACCCACCTGACCGAGGTCTTCAAGCGCCATCTGCCCGAATTCCTGGGCCGCCAGGAAGTGCAGACCCTGCTCGACAACCTCGCCAAGCGGGCCCCCAAGGCCGTGGAAGACCTAGTGCCCGGCGCCATGACCATCGGCGGCGTCCAGAAGGTGCTCCAGAATCTGGTCAAGGAAGGCGTGTCCATCCGCGACCTGCTGACCGTGGTCGAAACCATGGCCGATTACGGCTCCTCGATCAAAGACCCCGACCAGTTGACCGAGTACGTCCGGTCGCGCATGGGCCGCACCATCGTCAAGCCGTACCTGACCAGCGACGGCACCCTGCCCATCTTCAACCTGACCCCCAAGGTCGAGGGTGCCATCCAGGAAAGCGTGCGCCAGACCGACCGGGGCACCTACCTGGCCATGGAGCCGGGGCTGGCCCAGCGCATCATCCAGGCCATCCAGCGGGCCCTGGACAAGGCGCTTTTGAGCGACGGCCAGCCCGTGCTTCTGACCACACCGCTGGTGCGTCCCCACATGGCCCAGCTGCTTTCCCGGTTCATTCCCAACCTGCCCGTCGTGTCCCAGGCCGAAATTCCGCCTGAAATCAAGCTCCAATCCCTGGCCAACATAGGACTGTCCAATGCGGGTTAAGACCTTTCGCGGCGAAAGCATGCGGGCCGTTTTGGCCCAGGTGAAGCGGGAACTCGGTTCCGAGGCCGTCATCCTGGGCAACCAGACCGTCCACGAAAACGGCTGCGCCCTGTGCGAGGTCATGGCCGCCCTGGAGCAGCCGGACACGGTCCCGGCCACGCCTGCCGCCGCCAAGACGGCCGCGTCGCCCCACCGGGGCCGGGCCGACGACGCCCTGCCGCCGCCCCCCGGTCCGGGCACGGACTGGTGCCGGGAATGGGACGAGATCAAGGGCCATCTGATGGCCCTCATCCGGCCCCGTCTGAATTTCGACGCTCTGGTGCCGCGCCAGCGTCTGGCCCTGGAATTCCTGGAAAGGGAAGGGGTGGACGAAACGGCCATTCTGGCCCTGTTCCACTCCATCGTCGCCCATGCCGAAACCACGGTCATGCCGGCCCTTTCCCGGATGGTGCGCGTCAAGCCGCTGACGCCGGACGCCTGGCCGGGCATGGCCCATCCTGTTCGTCGGGCCCAGCGGTGCGGGCAAGACCACGACGATCCTGCGACTGGCCCTGGCCGCCCGCGAGGCCGATCCCGGCCGCCGGGTGGTGGTGGTCAACGCCGACGGCGGGCGCGGCAAGGGACGGCTCATCCTGCGCCACTTCGCCGAACTGTCCGGCCTGGCCTACGCGGAAGCCGACGGCCCCGAGGCCTGCCGGGCGCTGCTGCGCGGCGCCGCCGCCGGCGATGCCGTCTATCTGGACGCGCCGAGCTTCCGCCGCGAAGGCGAGGGGGACGCCTGGTGCCGGACCATGGGCCTGGACGACCGCACGGCCGTGGCCGCCCATCTCGTCCTGTCCCCCCATTACGCGCCGGCCCAACTCACCCATTTTCTGCGCACCTACCAGATGGAACAACTTGCCAGCTGCATCTGGACGAAGCTCGACGAAGCCTGTAATTACGGAAGCCTTGTCACCATGGCGCACGCCTCGGCCCTGCCCGTTTCGGTCCTGACCTTCAGTCCGGAACTCACCCAGGGCATGGCGCCGGCCTCGGGCAAGGCTGTTTGGAAATTGATCTTCAAACACCAGTTGCCCGGCGAGTACCCGGACCGTGCCGACGCCGGCGTCTAAGGATTCTCCATGACGAGCCGCCAAACCGCTGTTTCCCAAGCCTCCCGCCACGGCACCGACCTGCCGCTGGTCTTTTCCGTCACCTCGGGCAAGGGCGGCGTCGGCAAGACCAACATGTCGGTCAACTTGGCCTACTGCCTGGCCAAAATGGGCCGCAAGGTGGTCCTGCTCGACGCGGACCTCGGCTTGGCCAACGTGGACATCCTGCTCGGGCTCACGCCGAAGATGAACCTGTTCCATCTGTTCCACGAGGGCGTCAGCCTCAAGCAGATCCTGCTGGAAACGCCCTTCGGCTTCTCCATTCTGCCGGCCTCCTCGGGGGTGAGCGAAATGCTGGCGCTCTCCACCGGCCAGAAACTCGACTTGCTCGAGGCCATGGATTACCTGGAGGGCAGAATCAATTACTTGATTGTGGACACCGGGGCCGGAATCAATGACAATGTCATTTATTTCAACCTGGCGGCCAGGGAGCGGCTGCTTGTCCTGACCACCGAGCCCACCTCGTTGACGGATGCCTATGCGCTGATCAAGGTCATGCATATCAACCATGACGTGCATCGGTTCCGGGTGGTCATCAACATGGCGCCGGGGGCCAAAGCGGCCAAGGCCGTCTTCGAGAAGCTGTCCACGGCCTGCGACCACTTTCTTACGGGCATCTCCCTGGATTTTGTGGGTTCGTACCGGCCGATCCGGCCGTGAGGCAGGCCGTCATCCGGCAACAACCGTTTCTGCCATCTGGCGCCCGCCTCGCCGGCCAGCAGAAAACTCGTGGAAATCGCCCAAACGATCGATTCCTGGGAAGTGGACGCGAAGCTCGATGGAAACATCAAATTCTTCTGGAAAAAAACTCCTCTTCCAGGAACAGCCCCTGGCTTGAACTCGAATCGGGGGCGAAGCCGTGGGAGACGTTCGACGCACGCGATCGGCAGGAAATCGTGCGCCATTACGCCCCCAAGATCAAAATCGTCGCCAGCCGCCTCAAAGCCAAGCTGCCCGTAGCGTGGAGCTGGGCGAACTGTTAAGCGCCGGCGCCATGGGCTTGATCGAGGCGCTCGGCCGCTTCAAGCCGGAACGCGGCAATCAATTCGAGACCTACGCCGAATCCCGCATCAAGGGCGCCATGCTCGACGACCTGCGCCGCATGGACTGGTTCTCCCGGGGCCAGCGGCACCGCGTGCGCACCTGGAAGAGTCCATGCGCCGCCTGGAACACGAAACCGGTTCCACGCCCAACCTTGAAAAGCTGGCCGAGGACACGGGCCTTACCGAACGCGAGGTTTCCGAGGGGCTGGAAGCCCTGCAAAATCAGCTCTGCCTGAGTCTTGACGCCATCACCGAAAATATCTCATCCTATCAGAAGAATCCTCTGGAGAACGAACCGTACAAATCAGCCGAGTTCAAGGAACTCGTGGATAGGTTGGCGTCCCTCATTGATGATTTGACTCCCAGGGAAAAATTGGTATTATCGCTCTATTACGGTGAGGAACTGAATATGCGGGAAACTTCCGAGGTCATGGGCATCACCGAAGGTCGCGTTTCCCAGTTGCATTCCCCAGGCCTTGTCCCGGTTACGACAGAAGTTCAAGGCCCAGTACAACATCGAGCAGCATTGATACACGTTGAAGCCCGGCGTCCGGAACGACGCCCGAAGCAGCGATCCGGACAAGGGGCGGGTAGGCGTTCCGAGGGCCGGACGATACTCGAAGGATGGGAAGAGGAGGAGAGGGACCATGGCTGCCAATAAAGAGATGCGTATTTTGGTCGTGGACGACTTTTCCACCATGCGTCGCATCATTAAAAATATTCTGCGCCAACTGGGGTTCACCAACATCGTCGAGGCCGACGACGGCAGCACTGCCTGGGAAACCCTCGGCAAGGACAAAATCGACTTCATCATTTCCGACTGGAACATGCCCAACATGCCGGGCATCGAGCTGTTGCGCAAGGTCCGGGCCAGCGAGGAATTCGCCTCCCTTCCCTTCCTCATGGTCACGGCCGAAGCCCAACAGGAAAATATCATTGAGGCGGTCCAGGCCAAGGTGTCCAACTACATCGTCAAGCCGTTCACCGCCGAGACGCTTGGTCAGAAAATCGACAAAATTTTCGATAAGTAGCCCGCCTCTCCCCTCCCTGGCTCCGGTCGGGCACCGGGCGTACCGGAACGATGTAAGCGGGATGCTCCCCGTTCCGGAACGTCGTCAACCACCATCGTCCTTCCGGCCCGTTCCGGAAGGAGACGCCGCCTACCGGACGCGGCGCATCCGACGAGACCGCCATGGTTGACACCGACAAACTCGATACCGAGGCCGAGGGCAAGGCCAAACTCGACGATACCGAACTTTCCGACGACCTGCCCAAGGCCCTGCAAAAGGTCGATCTCGACCTGGACGACGCGCCGTTCCTGGAAGAGGACAAGACCGAGGATGCCGCGCCGGAAGCAGCCCCCGAATCGACGGGCGCCTCGCCTGCGCCCGAGAAAACGCCCCCGTCTCCAAAAAGAAACTCCTGCTGCTCGTCGGCGCTCTCGTGCTGCTGTTGGCCGGCGGCACCGCCACCTATTTTCTCCTGCGCAAGCCCGCGGCCCCACCGCCGGCCGAGGTCACGCCGGAACCGGCGCCACAGCCCGTGCCGGAGCCCACGCCGCCCCCTCCGCCGCCGCCCAAGCCCAAACCGGAAATCGTCATTCCCATGGAGCCGTTCCTGGTGGAAATGACGGACCCCAAGGGGCTGACCCGCTTTTTGTCCGTCCGTTTCACGGCCGTCACCCAGGATCCGACCGTGGAAATGGAGTTTCGGCGCAACATCATTGTCCTGCGCGACGCCGTGTATTATTATCTGAAGAATAAAAGTATGGCCTTTTTGACCGATAAGAATAATACCGACGTCCTCAAAAAGGATGTCCTCTCCGTCATCAACCAATTCATGGGGGCGCGGCCCCTGGATAACCTGCTTATCGAGGACTACCTGGTGAAATAAAATGGCCCTGGACCTGACAACCGTCTTCCAGACCATGCCCTACGTCCAGAACGTGGCCCAAGCCGAACTGGTCAGTCCGGAAGTGCAGCAGGCCGTTGCCCAAGTTCTGGCCCAGCAGTTTCTCGCCAGGCAAAAGACCCAGACCCAGCGCATCGAAAAGCAGGACGCCCTGGCCACCGTCCAGGACGACCGCCGGCAGCGGCATGCCGCCACCAGGCAACAACGCAAGGCCCGCCGCCACGCCGCCGAGGAAGAAACCCAGACCGGCAACACCAGTCCCTTTGCCGGCCGCATCATCGACATGAAAAATCTAGGTCGTTGCCCATGCCCATGCTGTTGTATCCCGCCGCCCGGGGAGCGGACCGTCCATGAGCGGCTATTCCCTGCTCGTCACCTTCCTGACCGTCTGCGAACTGGCCTTGCTGCTGCTGGTGGTCCTCTTTTTTTCCCGGCTGCGCCGATCCGAGGAACTGCTGGCCAAGCTGCAAAAGAACCAGGACAGCCTGCTCAAAAAAATCGACTTCAACGCCCGGTTGGAACAGGAACTGGTGTCCAGCTTCCAACAGCGGCAGGCCGAACTGGCCGAACTCGACCAAAAGTTGGAGGAACGCCGGACCGAACTGGCCAACCTCGTCAAAAAGGCCGAGGAATACACCCGGTCGCCGGATTTCCTGCGCCAAATCATCGTCAACGGCGCCCGCCGCGGCCAGTCGAGCCAGGCCCTGGCCAAGGCCACGGGACTGGCCCTGGACGAAGTGCAGTTGATCCTGGCCCAGAGCAACAGGACCTAGGCGACCATGCGCATTCAGGGCTACGGGAGCGGTTTTGCCGGCGACCAACCGTCCGACCGGCGACAGCGCTCCAGTGCCCAGGCCTTCCGCCAAGGGCGCCGCATCGGCCAGATCGTGCGGGGGCGTCTGGTCGCTCCGGCCGAAAACGGCCTCGTCTGGGTATCCGTGTCCGGCCATACCCTGCTGGCCCAGCTCGATCATCCGCCGACCGGGGCCGAACTCCTGTTCCGCATCGTGGCCCTGGCCCCTGAGGTCATCCTCCAGGACATCACTCCGCCGCCCGGCGAGGCTGCCGATCCGGTGCGGTTGCTCGCCGCCCTGACCGAGGCCCGCTCCCGGCTGGAAGGACTGCTGGGGGGGCTCCCGCGGCCGCCCGCACCGCCCCCCCTGGATCTGACCGCCGCCCGCCGGTGTTTTCTCGATGCTCTGGCCGCCCACCCCGACGCTCGGACGCTCTGGGAGCGGACCCGGGAGTTGACCCGGTTTCTCAGCGCCTTGCTGCCTCCCGGCGAAGGACGACTCCATTACGCCCCGTGGGTCTTTCCCGGACTGGGGCAGTCCGAACTGCTGGCCGAACGCCATCCGGCCGGACAAGGCGGACCGGCCTACACCCTGCGCCTGTTCGGGCAGTTGCCCAGCCTGGGCCGACTCGTCATCCAGGCCGCCTGGAACCCCGGGCAGGTCCGCTACCGGCTGCTGCTCGAACGCCCGGACGCGGCCGAGGCCGTGGTGACGCTCCTGTCCCGGGTCCGCTTCGGCCAGACGGAGCTGGCACCCCGGTGCCAGGCCGCCGGCCCCCTGCCGGACCGACTGGCCGGCGGCTTCCTTTCCCCGCTGCTCGCCGGCCAGGAGCGGCTCCTTTACGGGACTGCGCCTTCAGGTATAACCGACACGTTCCCTCCGCACGGCAACCCTCGGAGCTTCCGCCCATGGCCTACAAGGATTTGCAGGAATTTTTGCGCGTTCTCGAAAAACGGGGCGCCTTGCGACGCATCGCCGCGCCGCTCGACCCGTATCTGGAAATCGCGGCGGTCACCGATCGGGTGTCCAAGGCCGTGGGGCCGGCCCTCGTGTTCGACCGCCCCAAAGGGGCGCGCTTCCCGGTGGTCACCAACGTCTTCGGCTCCTTTCCCCGCATCCAGCTCGCCCTCGGTTGCGAGGATCTGAACACGCTCGGCAAACGCATCGGGGACGCCCTGGAGCTGGACGCACCGGAGGGCCTGCTGGACAAGCTCAAGCTCCTGCCCAAGCTGGCCAAAATGGCCGGCATCTTTCCGAAGACCCTGGCCCGCGGCTGCTGCCAGGACGTCGTGCTGACCGGCGACGCGGTGGATCTCTCCATCATGCCGGTGCTCACCACCTGGCCCGGCGACGCCGGCCCGTTCATCACCCTCCCGGTGGTGGTGACCCGCGATCCGGTGACCGGCAAACGCAACGTCGGCATGTACCGAATGCAGGTCTTCGATAGGCGCACCACCGGCATGCACTGGCACCGCCACAAGGGCGGCGCCGCCCACTATGCCCGGGCCGAGGCGCGCGGCGAGCGCCTGCCCGTGGCCGTGGCCATCGGCCCGGACCCGGCCTGCACCTACGCCGCCACGGCCCCCCTGCCCGACGACATCGACGAATTCCTCTTCGCCGGCTTCCTGCGTCAGGCCCCGGTGGAGCTGGTACGTTGTGCCACCGTCGACCTGGAGGTACCGGCCACCAGCCAGTTCGTGCTGGAAGGCTATGTCGAGCCGGGCGAACGCCGCCGGGAGGGCCCCTTCGGCGACCATACGGGCTACTATTCCCTGGCCGACGACTATCCGGTCTTCCACGTGACGGCCCTCACCCACCGCGCCGACGCCGTCTATCCGGCCACCCTGGTCGGGCCGCCGCCCATGGAGGACTGCTACCTGGGCAAGGCGACCGAACGGCTCTTTTTACCGCTCATCAAGAAGCAGCTTCCCGAAATCGTCGACCTCTCCCTGCCGCTGGAAGGCGTGTTCCACAACTTCTGCTTCGTTTCGATCAACAAGCGCTACCCCGGCCAGACCCGCAAGATCATGTATGCCATCTGGGGCCTGGGCCAGATGATGTTCACCAAGGCGATCGTGGTCGTCGACGCCGAGGTGAACGTGCAAAACACGTCCGAAGTGCTCTGGCGGCTCGGCAACAACGTCGATCCCCGCCGCGACGTCGTCATCGTGGACGGCCCCCTGGACGCCCTGGACCACGCCTCGGCCACGCCCTATTACGGCGGCAAGATCGGCATCGACGCCACGAAAAAGGGCCCTGAGGACGGCCACCTGCGGGAATGGCCGGACGCCCTGGCCGTGGACGCCGCCACCAAGGCCAGAATCGACGCCATATGGGGCGAGCTAGGGCTCTAGTCGCGCCCGGAACGGCAAAGCCCCGGCAGAGGTCCCCTGCCGCCGCGCCCATGGAGAGGATGATGATGCCCGAAGCCGAAACCCGCTGTCCCTGGTGCGGCGATATCCCGATATACGTACGCTACCACGACGAGGAATGGGGCGTACCGCTCCATGACGACCGGGCGTTTTTTGAACTGCTGGTACTGGAAGGGGCCCAGGCCGGGCTGTCCTGGCTCACGATCCTCAAGCGCCGCGACGGCTATCGCGAGGCCTATGAAGGATTTTCCCCGGAACGGGTGGCCGCCTTCGACGCGGACAAGCTGGCCGCCCTGACGGCCGATGCCCGCATCATCCGCAACCGGCGCAAGATTGCCGCCTCGGTTGCCAACGCCCGGACGTTCCTGGACATCGTCGCGGCCTTCGGCTCGTTTGACGCCTATGTGTGGCGCTTCGTGGACGGCGAGCCCATCGTCGGCAGCTGGGAGGACATTCGCCAAATCCCGGCCCAAACGCCCGTGGCCGAGCGCCTCAGCCGGGACCTCAAGACCCGGGGCATGCGCTTCGTCGGGCCAACCATCTGTTACGCCTTTCTCCAGTCGGCGGGACTGGTCAACGACCACCTGCGCGGCTGCTTCCGCTTCCGGGAACTGACCGGCGCCGTCTGACGGCCCGGCACGATGAGGAGTCCACCATGCCCCGACGCATCATCTTGGCCGCCACCGGCGCCAGCGGCATGCCCTATGCCGTGCGGCTCGCCCAAGTCCTGGCCGCCACCCCCGGCCTCGAACTGCACCTGATACTTTCCGACGCCGCGCAAACGGTGCTGGCCCTCGAATCCGACGTCACGGCGGCAGAACTTACCGCCCTGGCCGCCCGCAGCTACGCACCGTCGGCCCTAGACGCCGGCCCGGCCAGCGGCTCCTGGCACCACGACGGCATGGTCGTCTGCCCCTGCTCCATGGCCAGTCTGGCCGCCATCGCCCACGGCCTCGGCACCAACCTCATCCACCGGGCGGCCGACGTCAGCCTCAAGGAACGACGCCGGTTGGTGCTCGTCCCCCGGGAGACGCCGCTCTCCACCATCCACCTTGCCAACATGCTGACGGCCGCCCAGGCCGGCGCCGTCATCCTGCCGCCGTCGCCCGGCTTCTACCACCGGCCGGCCGGCATCGACGACCTCATCGACTTCGTGGTCGCCCGGGTGCTCGACGCCCTGGGCGTCGAGCACCGGCTCCTGCGCGGCTGGAAAGAAGAGGAAGAATAAGAAACGACAAAGATGCCTCCGGACCCCTCGCACCGAAGGTTGTTATTATGGTCCCCGCGCTGGGGCATGGGGTTATGCGTAGGCACGATAGCCCCAGGACAGGGAGTCTGGGGGGAATGATTCCCCCCAACGGGTCCAGGGCAGCGCCCTGGTCTTATCCCTTCGCCAGGGCCGCACGCACGGCGGCGGCCCGGCGCGGGCCGAGGCCGGCCTTTTCCTGGAGCGCCTCCACCGTGGCCTCACGCATGGTCTCGACCGAACCGAAGGCCTCCCACAGCCGTTTGGCCGTCTTGGGTCCCACGCCGGGGAGTTCCAGCACGGCGCTGGCGAGTCCCTGCTTGTTGCGGACGCGCCGCTGGCGGCCGATGGAAAATTCGTGGACCGCGTCCCGCACCCGTTGGAGGAACAGCAGCTCCGGCGAACCGGGTTTTATGGCCAGGGGATTTTTGCGGCCCGGGACGAAGATCACGTCTTCCATCTCGTTTTGGGAACGCCGTTCGCCCTTGGCGATGGACGCCAGGGCAAAGGCCCCGGCCGCACCGGCCTCGGCCAGGGCGCGTTCCACGGCCGCGAGCTGCCCCTTGCCGCCGTCGATCAGCAGCAGATCCGGCCAGGGCGGCCCGGCGGCGGCCCGCTTGGCGGCAAAGGCGGCCAACGACAGATAGTCGTCGGAAGTACCCTCCAGCTCCGGGAAGGCGTAGGCCCGATACTCGCGTTTTTTCGGCTCACCGTCCTCGAACACCACCCTGCCGACCCGCACGCCGCGACCGCCCAGGTGGGACACGTCCACGGCCTCGATCCGGGAAAGACCCGGCAGGCCGAGCTTGCGGGCCAGGACCGGCAGCACGTCGGCCGTGGCGGCCTTGGCCGCCTCCTCGGCGGCCCGTCGGGCGTTGACCGCCGCCAGCTCCAGGAGTTTGCGCTCCTCCCGCCCCCGGGGCGCGCCGAAGCGCAAGGCCGCCCCGCGCCGTTCCTCCAGGATGGCGGCCAGCAGGCGACCGTCCGCCTCGTCCTCGGCGCCGGCCCCCTCGGCCAGGCCCTCGGGCACCACCAACCGGGGGGGAATGAAGCTCTCCGGCCGGTAGAACTGGAGCAAGGCGCTGCCGGCCGCCCAGTCGGCCTCGGAGGCCTCCAGGCCCGCGAAAAAAAAGGTTTTGCGGTCAAGCAGGCGGCCCTGGCGCACGAACAGCAGGCACAGCCCCACGCCCTGGTCGGTCACCGCCCAATTGACCACGTCCAGGTCCACGAGCCTGGTCAGGACGGTGGCCTGCCCTTCCACGGTCTTGCGCATGGCCCGCAGCAGATCGCGCAGCTCGGCCGCCCGCTCGAAGTCCAACGCCTCGGCAGCCGCCTCCATGTCCTTTTGAACGCCGCGCAGCACCTCGGCCGAGCGGCCGGTCAAAAAAGCCTCCACACGCTTCACCAGCTCGGCGTAGGCGGCGGCATCCACGGCCCGCACGCACGGGGCCAGGCATTGGCCGATGCTGTGATAGAGGCAGGGACGCACCCGGTTGACCAGGGCCCGATCGCTGCATTTGCGCAACGGGAAGACGCGTCCCAGCTCCTTCCAGGTGCTGCGGGCGGCCGCCGCCGAGGTGAACGGTCCGAAGTAGGCCGCCCCGTCCCGCTCCACCCGGCGGGTGAAGGTGAGGCGCGGATAGACGTGGCTGCGGTCGAGCTTGAAAAGAATGTAGTTTTTGTCGTCCTTGAGGACGATATTGTAGCGCGGCCGGTGCTTCTTGATGAGGCTCGATTCGAGGAGCAGCGCCTCCTTTTCCGAGGCGGTGAGCAGCACCTCCACGGTCTCGATCCGGGCGACCAGGGCCGCCGTCTTGACCGTATGCCCGGCGTCGCCCCGGAAATAGGAGGAGAGCCGGGACCGGAGGCTTTTGGCCTTGCCGACGTAGAGAATCTTCCCCTTGGCGTTCTTCATGAGATAGACGCCCGGCGAGGCGGGGAAGTTTTGCGGGTCAAAGGCGTACATAGGCTGGCAGCCTAGCCTGGAGACCGGCCGGACTCAAGGCCCCGGGGCCCTTTGTCCGCCCGTTTGGCGCGCCATTCCTTGCCCTTGCAAAAAGAGGCGTGTACGAAAGCCGTCATGCGCACGTCACGTCCCAAGCGGGTTGCGATCATCGGATCGGGGACCTGCGATGCGGCCGTCTGCCGGACGGCCCGGACCCTGGGCGGCCTTCTGGCCCGACGAGGCTTCACCGTCGTGTGCGGTGGCCTGTCCGGCGTCATGGCGGCCGCCTGCCAGGGCGCCAAGGAGGCCGGCGGCATGACCATCGGCATCCTGCCCGGCGAGGATCCGGCGGCGGCCAATGCCTATATCGACGTGCCCATCGTGACGGGTCTGGGTATCGCCCGCAACGTCTTGGTGGTACGAAACGGCGATGTGGTGGCGGCGGTGGCCGGCGCGGCCGGCACCCTGTCCGAAATCGGCATCGCCCTCAAACTCGGCCGGCCGGTGGTGGCCATCGGCACCTACGCCACGCTTCCGGGTGTGATTCCCGCCGCCACCCCGGAAGAGGCCGCCGCTAGACTCGACGCCCTGGCCGGCGGGGAAAACGGAGTCGCACGCTAATGGAATTATTATGGGCGCCCTGGCGCATGGACTATATTCTCGGACCCAAGCCCGATGCCTGCGTGTTCTGCCTGCCCGAGGACACCAGCGGCGACCGGGACCGGTTGGTGCTGGCCCGGGGCCGGCACTCGTTCGTCATCATGAACAAGTTCCCCTACAACAACGGCCACCTCATGGTCACGCCCTTCCGCCACGTGAGCAGCCTGTCCGCCCTGTCCACCGAAGAAAGCGTCGAGTTGACCCGCGGGCTGACCTTTTGTACGGAAGTGTTGCAGAAGGCGATGCATCCCCAGGGCATCAATATCGGACTCAATCTCGGTGAGGCGGCCGGGGCCGGCATCGCCGCCCATCTGCACTACCAGATCGTCCCCCGCTGGAACGGCGACTCCTCGTTCATGGCCGTTTTCGGTGAAACGCGGGTCATACCGCAGTTGCTCGCTTCGACCTATGACCAACTCGCACCCAACTTCAAGGATTACTGCGCAACCGTGACGTCGTGACAAGGAGGCTTCCATGCGTTTCGTCAAAGTTCTGATCCTGTTGGTCTTCTTCTTTGTCTGCATGCTCTTTTTCGTGCAGAACACCACGACGTTGGAGGCCCCCCTGGTGCTGAAGCTCAGCGCCTTCGGATTCTCCGCCGAAACGCCGGGCGCGCCCTTCTACGTCGTGCTGCTGCTGGCCTTCGTGGTGGGAGGACTTTTCGCGAGCATCTATTTTCTGTGTGAAAAGATCCGGCTGTCCGCCCAGATTCGCAAGCTGAACGGCAAGGTCAAGAGCCTGGAGCAGCAGTTGGCGTCGGTCGCCTCCGCCGCCATGCCCATGTCGGGATTTACGGCGTCGACGACATCTGCCGGCACCCCGGCAGCGGGTTCGGCCGACGAATCCGACGAGCATCAGGGAGCCTAGGCCGCGCACGGCGACCCGACCATGGGGGAAATCAAAATGACCCCCATGCTGGAACAGTATCTGCGCGTCAAGGGCGAGTACCCGGACGCGCTGCTGTTCTACCGCATGGGCGATTTTTACGAGATGTTCTTCGAGGACGCCGTCACGGCCTCGCGGGAACTGCAGCTTGCCCTCACGTCACGCAATCGGGATGCGGCCACGCCCATCCCCATGTGCGGCGTTCCCCACCACGCCGCCGACACCTATCTGGCCCAGCTTCTGGAAAAGGGCTTCAAGGTCGCCGTGTGCGACCAGATGGAAGACCCGAAGCTGGCCAAGGGCTTGGTCAAACGGGCCGTCACC
>Ga0268359_10938_pt1 | contig 85021 bp, 80 predicted proteins | sample BioMet11_FD_194416 | JGI IMG/M metagenome (GOLD analysis project Ga0268359, IMG submission 194416) | Sewage microbial communities from Oakland, California, United States - Biofuel 11 (PacBio Assembly) | ecosystem: Engineered > Wastewater > Sewage > Unclassified | place: USA: California | collected...
CATGCGGCTCAACGCCTTGTTGCACGTTCCGTTCGAGGGGACCGGCTCCATCGGGCTCTGGGCCGCGGATCGGGGCCACGCCCTGGCCGAAACCCATCTCTACGCCGGGGAAACCCCGCCCCGCCCGGCGGACTACGACATGCTGGTCGTCATGGGCGGCCCATGGGGGTGGCCGACGAACAGGACCATCCCTGGCTCGCGGACGAAAAAAAAGGCCATCGAGGCGGCCGTAGCCGCCGGCCGGCCCGTGCTCGGCAATTTGCCTAGGGGCCCAGCTCCTGGCCGTGGTCCTCGGCGGCGCGGTGACGCCCAATCCGGTGCCGGAAATCGGCTGGTTTCCGGTGACCCTGACCGCAGGCGGGCGCGGCCGAACCGGTGCTGGCCGGCCTGCCGCCGTCGTTTCCGGCCTTCCACTGGCACGGCGACACCTTCTCCATTCCGCCGGGAGCGGTCCACGCCGCCCGTTCGGCCGCCTGTCCCAATCAGGCCTTCGTTTTTCAGGAAACGGTGCTCGGCCTCCAGTTCCATCTGGAAACCACGCCGGCCGCCATGCAAAGCCTCATCACGCATTGCCCGGACGACGTGGCCGTGCCCGGCCCCACCGTGCAGCATCCCAAACAGATGCACGCCGGCCGGGCCGCGCTCAAGGACATGAAGGATCCTCGTGTACGGCTTGCTTGACACCCTGGCCGCGCGCCAGGGCGGCTGAACCTGTGACCGCCGGAGGGCTTGACGTCCTTCGGAAACGCCGATCGCGCCGCGCCGGTGCGCCGGGAGTCTGCCATGCGCAAGAAAGACCGGGAAATCACCGATAAAACGGTTCTGGAAGAGCTTCTCAAACGGGCCCGGGTCTGCCGCCTGGGCCTCTACGACGGCGAGTGGCCCTACGTGGTACCGCTCAATTTCGCCTACGACAGCGGCCACCTCTACATCCATTCCGCCCCGAAGGGGCGCAAGATGGACATCCTGCGCGACCATCCCCGGGTCTGCTTCGAGGTGGACACCGAGGTGGAGCTGGTAGCCGGCGAACGCCCCTGTGACTACACCACCAAGTACAAATCCGTCATCGGTCTCGGCCAGGCCGTGCTCCTGACCGAGGCCGCAGAAAAGCTCGACGCCATCAAGATCCTCATGCGCCGCCACGGCGGTCCGGAAGAGGGGTTCCGGCCGGAAGTGCTGCCCATCACCGCCGTCATCCGCATCGACATCGAATCCATGACCGGCAAATGCAACCCGCCCTACAAGGAGTGGGAGTAGCGCGTCGGCGGCCCCCGCCGGCCCCCCTGCGAATCGGCCTTGCCTGTCCCCGCTTCCCGACGCATAAGACCGGACATGACATTACACGAAGGCATGGAACTGGAGCTGGCCGTGACCCGGCTGGCCGTCGGCGGCAGAGGAGTGGCCCGGAGCGAGGGCCTGGTGGTATTCGTGGAGGGCGGCCTGCCCGACTCCCTGGTCCGGGCCCGGGTCAGCAAGGTCCGCAAGGGCTTTGCCGAGGCCCAGGTCGTGGAGACGCTGACCCCCTCCCCCCAGGCCGTGCCGCCGGCCTGCCGCCACGCGGACGTCTGCGGCGGCTGTCCCTGGCAGACCCTCGACGCGGCCGCCCAGCTTTTCTGGAAACGCGAACACGTCCTTGAAACCCTGACCCGGCTGGGCGGCCTGGCCGACGTGCCGGTGCGGCCCACCGTGCCCTCGCCAAACGTCCTGGGCTACCGCAATAAAATGGAATTCGCCTTTGCCGGCAACCTCCATCTCGGCCTACACGAACGCTTCCGGCCGGGGCGGGTGCTCGACATCACGGAATGCCGGCTCATGGCCCCCTGGGCGGCCGAGGTGGTGGCGTTCGTCCGCGACTTCTGCCGCGCCACCGGCCTGCCCGCCTACGACGCCCGCACCGGGCGCGGCGTGTGGCGGCATCTGGTGCTGCGGGAATCGGCGGCCACGGGCAAACGGCTGGCCCACCTCATCACCGGCCCGGCCCGGACCGCCGGCGGCGCGGCCCACGGCCTCGGCGAGGCGCTGCTCACCCGATTCCCCGACCTGACCGGCTTCGTCCATTCCGTGCGCCGGGCGCCGTCCGCCGTGGCCCTGGGCGAACGGCAGGTCTCCGGCCTCGGGGAGACGCGCCTGGAGGAACGCATCGGCGACGTGCGGCTTTTCGTCTCGCCGGACGCCTTCCTCCAGACCAACACCGCGGCGGCCGGCCTGCTCTACCGGCTGGTGGCCGAGGCGGCCGGCCAGGCGGCGGACGGCACGGCCTGGGACCTCTACTGCGGCGGCGGCGGCATCAGCCTGACCCTGGCCCCGCATTTCGCCCTGGTACACGGCGTGGAGGCCGACGCCCGGGCCATCGACGACGCCCGGGACGCGGCCGCCCCGAAACGGCATCGACAACTGCGTGTTCCACGCCCAGGACGCCGGCCGGGCCATGGCCGACCTGGCCTCGACCGACCCGACCGTCGTGGTGCTCGACCCGCCGCGCGCCGGCGCCGCGCCCGAGGTGCTGACCGCCATCCTGGACGCCGCCCCGGCCAGGGTGGTCTACGTGTCCTGCGACCCGGCCACCCTGGCCCGGGACCTGCGCCGGCTGGCCGAAGACTACGAGGTCACGTCCGTCACGCCCGTGGACCTGTTCCCCCAGACGGCCCACATCGAATGCGTGGCCGCCCTGCGCCGCCGCTAAAAAAAGGACGCCCTCCCCACGCGGGGAGGGCGTCCCGAAAAGGCTCGGGGTGCGAGGAGGCTAGGAAGCGTTGGCGATGCTGCCCCTGATGGAGGTGAAGGTGTCACTGAGGGTCGAGCCCAACTGGCTGACGGCGGTCACGATCACGGCGGCGATCAGGGCGGCCAGCAGGCCGTATTCCACCGCGGAAGCTCCTTCCTCGTCCCGGATGAAGGTATTGATGGCGCGCAGCATAATTTCTCTCCTTATATGGCGTGGTTCTTTCCGTTTAGGGCCTTGCCTGTACTTTCAGGAATAGCAGGGAACGTGCCATACGGCCAAAAAATTATAACATGTTGAAATAGTAGCATTTATTTTTCAACACCGTTCCGCCAATCACTTTTTTGTGGAATTGGCCACCAGCCGTTCCCTATTTCGTGGAAACCCTGCCGTGGAATCGCCCGGAAAGGCCCCGCCGCCCGAGAAAGGGCTGTCCACCCGGGCGCCAATACCCTATAGCCCAGGCAACGAGGTTCCCCATGCCAACATCCCCCAATCTTTCCGGCCTGACCGCGCCGGACGCCATCGAAGCCGGCTCCCTGGCCATCATCGACGCCGAAACCCCTGAGCCCCGGCCCTTCGCCGGCCGGCAATGGGCCATCGTCCGCCGCCTCATCCACACCACGGCCGACTTCGAAATGCTCGACTTGGTCCGCTTTTCCCCCACCGCCGTGGCGGCCGGCCTGTCCGCCCTGGCCGACGGCGTCACCATCGTCACCGATACGGAAATGGCCCGCTGCGCCATCCCCATGCGCCGCATGACCCCGCTCGGCTGCCAGGTCGTCTGCCTCTTAAACGACCCCGACGTGATGCGAACCGCCCGGCAAAACGGCGAAACCCGGGCCGCCGTGGCCGTGGACGCCGCCCTGGACCGCCTGCCCGGACCGCTCGTCTTCGCCATCGGCAATGCCCCCACCGCCCTGCTGCGCCTCCTCACCCGCCTCGACACCGGCGCGCCCGCCCCGGCCCTCATTATCGGCATGCCCGTCGGCTTCGTGAACGCCGCCGAATCCAAGGCCCTGCTCATGACCCGGGCCGACGTGCCCTGGATCACCATCACCGGCCGCAAGGGCGGCTCGGCCCTGGCCGGGGCCACGGTCAACGCCATGGCCATCCTGCTGGCGGAGGAAAAGGCGGGGAAAGGCGAGGAAGGCAGGGGCGCCGCCCCTGCACCCTGCCGGGAGGCATGATGCCCCCCGGACCTCCTCGACGGTGACGGCGGAACGACTGCGGGAACGACGGCGGCGGCAGGCCCGGTCGTTTGGTGGCGGAATTCGGCGGCCGGGAAAAGACCCGGCCGCCGAATTCCGCCACCAGGGGCGCCAGCGGCGAAGCGCCGCGGAAAACCAGGGCGACGACGCCACCTCGTTCAGGGGTCCGGGGGAACGATTCCCCCGATGGGGTTGGGTCCAGGGAGGGGCAAACGCCCAGCCCTGGCCGCCGGAGGCAGACGTTATCTAGACATTGAACAAAAAGTGGACAATGTCGCCGTCGGCCATGACATAGTCCTTGCCTTCCTGGCGCAACACGCCGGCGGCGCGGCATTTGGCCTCGGTTTCGAGCCGGACGTAGTCGTCGTAGGCGATGACTTCGGCCCGGATGAAGCCGCGTTCGATGTCGGAGTGGATCTGGCCGGCGGCGCCGGGCGCCTTGGTGCCGGCGGCGATGGTCCAGGCCCGGACTTCCTTGGGCCCGGCGGTAAAGAAACTGATGAGCCCGAGGCTGTGGTAGGCCAGCCGGGTGATGCGATCCAGGCCGGATTCGGCAAGGCCGTAGGAAGCCAAGAATTCCTTGCGTTCCTCGTCGGACAGCCCGGCCAGCTCCTCTTCCATGCGGGCGCAGACCGTGACCATCTCGGCTCCCCGGGCCTCGGCCACCTCCCGCACCTTGGCCACCAGCGGCGATTCCCCGCCGAGGTCGGCCTCGTCGATATTGGCGCAGTAGATGACGCGTTTGGCCGACAGGGGACGAATCTCCTCGAACAGGGCCACCATGCCCGGGCTGTCCACGTCCTCGACGGTAGCGGCGGGCTTGCCGGCCATGAGGTGGTCCATGAGCCGTTTGGCGGCCTCGATCTTGGCCAGCATCTCCTTGTCGCGGCTGCATTTGGCCTGTTTGGTCAGGCGGTCCATCCGGGCTTCCAGGACCTGGGCGTCGGCCAGGATGAGTTCGGTCTCGATGGTGTCGATATCCCGGGCCGGGTCCACGGAACCGGCCACGTGGACCACGTCCGGGTCGACGAAGGCCCGGGCCACGTGGATGATGACCTCGGTTTCGCGGATATGGGCCAGAAACTTGTTGCCGAGCCCTTCGCCCCGGCTGGCCCCGGCCACCAGGCCGGCGATGTCCGTGAAGCGGACCGTGGCCGGCACGATCTGGGCCGGATGGACCAGGCCGGCCAGGACGTCGAGCCGGGCGTCGGGCACGGGCACGATGGCCACGTTGGGTTCGATGGTGCAGAAGGGATAGTTGGCGGCCTGGGCGTTCTGGGCCTTGGTCAGGGCGTTGAAGAGCGTGGATTTGCCGACGTTGGGCAAGCCCACGATCCCGACGGAAAGGGCCATGAGGGCGATCCTTTTACGGCGGCGGACCGCCGGAGGGTTCGATGCGGAGCCGCCGGCGGCTCCGACCAGTTACTTCAAATCCCGCGTGCGCAGGACGGTTTTCTCCAGAAAATGGATCAGCTCGTAATCCGAGACCAGCCGGCTCATGGCCTTGGACACGGCCTGACTCAGGAGACGGTCGAAATCCGGTTCGATGTTGTCGCCGTCGAGCTTCCAGACGATCTCCCCGGTGTACTTCCGATCCATGGTGACGCCGTTGTTGGACGCCTTGACGGCCAGGACGGCCACGGCCTTGGCGACCAGCCGATCACCCGACTGCTCGGGCGTATAGCGCAGGTCCGCGAGCGCCACATCGAGCGACCGGACCACCGCGGGCGAGGCCAGGGCCGGGCGGAAGCCCTTCTGGCGCAGGCCCTTGTCCAGGCTCGACCGGATGGCCGGAGCGGGGTCGCAGGCCATGGTCAGTTTCCCGGAAAGGGAGGACGTCGGGTTGCAACGGCCGATCACCGGTTCCGGGCGGGTGTCGCGCACGGTGGTGGACACTTCCACCTCCCGGCCGAGCGCTTCCTTATCGGTGACGACGGTAGGGGTGATGGTGGCCTGTTCCCCGGCGCAGCCGGCCAGGCCGGCCAGGATCACGACAAGCGTAAAAAGGGCCGACGCCAGGGGGCGCCGGCCGCAGGAACACGTGGTGTGTTTCATACTTTGTTCCAAGGGCCGCAGTTGCGGCGAACGCTTCTGTCTCTACAAAACCTTGTCCAGAGCTGCAAGAGCGGCGGCATAATCCGGCTCGTTGGTGACTTCCGGAACCAGCTCCATATAGGCAACCTTCCGGTCCGGTCCGAGCACCAGCACCGCCCGGGACAGCAGCCGCAGCTCCTTGATGAGCAGGCCGTAGGCCAGGCCGAAGGACGCATCGCGGTGGTCCGACAGGGTGACGATGTTCGTCACTTCCGCCGCCTCGGCCCAGCGTTTCTGGGCGAACGGCAGATCCATACTCACCACCACGGCCTTGGCCTTACCGGCCAACCGCTCCATTTCCTTATTGAACTTGCGGGCCTCCAGATCGCAGACGGCCGTATCCAGCGAAGGCACGGACAGCAAAATAAGGCCCTTTTCCGTAAAATTGGCCAGTCCGGCCGCAGCGAGCTCGGTGGTCAAGGCGGTGAAAGTCGGGGCGGTGGCGCCGACGCCGATCGGCTTGCCGACCAAGGTCAGGCCGTGGCCCATGAAGGTGATAACACCCGTACGTTCGGTCATGGAATTCCTCCTGAAAAATGTTCCGCCGAAACGGCGACCATTGCATGGTATGGCCCCTCGCCGGCGCGCCGTCAATCCGGGACCTCGATCTTCTTGACAACGTCCCCCACCGGCGCAAGGTAGCCCAAAAAAAGGAGCATGCCATGCCCCGTCCCCGCCTCCTTCGTTGTCTGGTCCTGTCTGTCCTGCTCGTCGCCGCCGCCCCGTCGGCCAAGGCGGCCGAACCGGCCTCCTTGGCCGACGCCGGGTTGGTGGACGTGACCAAGGTCGTCCCGGATATCAAGCTCGACATCCGCTACGCCACACCGAACAATTTCACCCATGTGGCCGTCTACCCGGTGGCCCGCTGCTTCCTGCGCGCCGACGTGGCCCAGCGCCTGGCCCGGGTGCAGGCCGACCTCAAAAAGCAGGGCCTGGGCCTCAAGGTCTTCGACTGCTACCGGCCCTTCTCCATTCAGGAAAAATTCTGGTCCCTGGTCCCCAACGAGGACTGGGTGGCCAGGCCCGTGAAAAAGAACGGCAAGCCGGTCATCGGCTCCAAGCACAACCGGGGCGCGGCCGTGGATCTGACCTTGGTGGACACCTCGGGCAAGGACATTCCCATGCCGTCGGGCTTTGACGACTTCACGGCCAAGGCCCGCCGCAACTACACCGGCGGCGATCCGGCGGCCCGGGCCAACGCCAAACGCCTGGAAGCGGCCATGGTCAAGGCGGGCTTCGAGCCCCTGCCGTCGGAATGGTGGCATTTCGACGGCCCGGGCTGGCAGGGCTACGAACTGCTCGACGTGCCGCTCAACTGAGGGCTTGCCGATCCGGCCGGGGGAGCAGGGGCAGGTAGATGTCGAACCGGCTCCCCTTGCCGGGCGCGCTGGTCACCAGCACGGCCCCGCCGCAGCTTTTCACGATGCCGTGCACCGCGGCCAGGCCCATGCCCGTGCCCTGGCCGGGCTTTTTGGTCGTGAAAAACGGCTCGAAGATCCGTTCGCAGACATCCGGGGCCATGCCGTGCCCCCGATCCGCCACCCAAAGCTGGGCATAGGGCCCGGGAACCAGCTTGGCCAGGGGCAGGCCGGCGGCGATGCAGCCCTCGTCGGGCCGAGGCGGCTCCGGCACGGCGGTCAGTCCCACCACCATCTCTCCCCCCGACGGCATGGCCTGGGCGGCGTTCAGGCAGAGGTTCATCAGGACCTGGTGCATCTGGGCCGGATCGGCCTCCACGATCAAATCCAGCTCGGACACCCGTTGCCGGATGTCCACCCGGCGGTCCACCATGCCCCGGGCCAGCTTGATGGTCTCCTTGACGAGCGGCGTCAGCGGCAGCGGCCCGACCGTCAGTTCCCCCTGCCGGCTGAAGGTCAGGAGCTGGCGCACCAGGTCCCGGGCCCGCTCCGAGGCCCGGACCACGTCGGCCAGGGGCTTGCGCAGGGGGGTCCTTCCAGGGAATGTCGGCCAGGATCATCTCGGTATTGAGCAGGATGGGGGTGAGGATGTTGTTGAAATCGTGGGCCACCCCGCCGGCCAGCACGCCGATGGCCTCAAGCTTTTCCGCCTGGCGCAGGCGTTTTTCCAAGCCGGTTTCATAGGTCATGTCCCGCACCAGGATGACGTGGTTGACGACATGGCCGAAGGCGTCGCGCACCGGGGAAATGAGGGCCTCGACCACGCCCTCGGCCCCGTCGGGCCGCGGCAGCCGCACCCGGCCCGACCAGCGCAGGCCCAGACCGAGCATCTTGCGCACGGACGGCGTGAGGAACGGCGCCAGCCAGCGCTCCTTGCCCCCCTCGCCGCCGCCCGCCGGGCCCACGATCTGGGCGAAGGCCGGATTGGCGTATTCCAAGCGAAAATCCCGGCTGACGATGACCAACCCCTCGGCGCTCTGATCCACGGCGGCCACCAGGAGCATGCGTTCGTCCTCGGCCCGCTTGCGGTCGTTGATGTCCCGAGCCGCACCCTCCACCCGGAGGAGCCGGTCGTTGCCGTCGAGCACGGCCCGGGCGTTGAGCGACAGCCAGGTGGTGCGGCCGTCGTGGCGCACCACCTGCATCTCGAAATCGAGCACCCGGCCCTTTTGGGCGAGCTGCCGCAAGAATTCCAGCCGGTCCTCCTGCCGGGCCTGGATGCGGCGGAACAGGTCCCCTCGCTCGGACAGGACCTCCTCCACCGAGGCATAGCCCAGGATCCGGGCCAGGGCCGGATTGCAGGCGGCCATGCTGCCCTCCGGGTCGAACTGAAAAATGCCCTCGGCCGAATGCTCGAAAATATCCCGGTACTTGGCCTCGCTTTTGATGAGCTCCCGTTCCATGCGCCAGTAGGCCGTAATGTCCCGGCCCGTGGCCTGGTACTCGCTCAGGCGGCCGGATTCGTCGAAAATGGCCCGGACGGTCCAGGTCAGGTAGCGTTCCCGGCTTCCGGGCAGGACCAGCCGATGCCGGACGTCGCACACCGGCGCCCGGGGTGTCAGGGCGCGCAGCCGACGGCGCACCTCCTCCACCTCGGCGTCGGCCTGGTATTCCAGGAAGCTGCCGCCGATCAGGTCCACCGCCGCCGCGCCCATCAGCCGAGCCACAGCGCGGTTGGCGAACATTCGCCGCAGATCGGGGGAAAGCCGGACCACCAGCTCGGTCTGGTCCTCCACGATGGCCAGATAGCGCCGCCGGCTTTCGTTGAGCTCCTGCTCGGCCTGGCGACGGTCCGTCACGTCGTTGAGCATGCCGCACAGGGCCTCGACCTCGCCGTTTTCGTCGAACAGCGGGATCAGGGCGGACAAGAACCAGCGTTCCTGGCCGTCCATCACCATCCGGATTTCCTTTTCGACGGGCTGGCGGCCGGCGACGACGTCCCGGACATTCGAGAGAAAGCGGGTATAGGCCTCCGGGGACAACAGCGTCTCGATGCTCGTGCCGAGCAGGCCGGCCCGGCAGCGGCCGTGCAGCCGGGCATAGGCGGCATTGGCGTAGAGCAGCCGCAGGGAGCGGTCGGCCACGAACACGGCGGCCACGGCGTGTTCCAGGATGCCGGCCAGACGCGCGTCGAACTTTCCCGAGGCGTAGGGCAGGGACACGACCATGACGCCGTCGGCCACGGGCAGGCAGGCCGCCGCGCCGGCTTCGGTCGGCCGGCCGGTCGTCAGGGGACAATCCGGGCAAGGCGCGGACAGAGCGCGCAGCACCACATGGCAGGGTCGGCCCGCCTCGCCGGTCAGCCGGGCAGCAGCCGCCGCGTTGCCGCCCCGCCAGGACCGATCCGAAGCCAGGAAGGCCACCACCGCCCCGACCGCTTCGAGCAGGCTCCGGGTCGGCTCACGGGACAGGCTGGACGGGTCCTCGCCGGCCAGGGCCCGGGCCAGATCCAGGGGAACTATCGCGGGCATGACTGCGCCTCGCGGCCGCACCCCGCAAGCCGCCTGATCGGTTCCCCGAGGCCGAGGCCCCGCAGCCGCCGGACGCATCCCCGGCGGCACCAGTGTGCCGTGATCTCCCTTCGCATACCGTGGTATCCCTCTGGCGCGTGCCGCCTGTTTGGTTCCGGTCCTTTAGCGTGCCGACCGTGGACACTTCAAGCCTTCTCCATAAAAACGACGCACCGATGACTGGATTTTTACGCCGCCCGGCAGTATGGAAAAGATGTTTATATGTTCGTTCGCCCGGTCGTGCGCCGTATGGATAAAGTGCTCATTGTTGAGGACAGTAAGGTCTTCGCCCGCATCCTCATCCGTAAAATCGAAGACGAGCTTTTTTTTGACACGTGCTGGGCCTCCAACTTCGAGGAAGCCCGCTATCTGCTGGACGACAATCCGGACAACAACTCGTTTTTTGTGGCCCTCCTGGACCTGCACCTGCCCGATGCCCCGGACGGCGGCATCGTGGACTACGTCATCGCCAAGGGCATTCCCGCCATCGTCTTCACCGGCGACGTCGAAGACGAGGTGCGCGACCGCATCTGGGCCAAGAAGGTGGTGGACTACGTCTCCAAGGAGTCGCCCGACAGCCTGGACTACCTGTGCGGCCTGATCCGGCGCATCGCCCGGAACAAGGACGTCTCGATCCTGGTGGTGGACGATTCCTCCACCGTGCGCCACCATCTGAGCCGCCTGCTGGCCGCCCACGAATACCTCGTCCAGGAGGCCGACGACGGCGAACAGGCCCTGGCCTGCCTGGAGGGCCATCCCGAAATCCGGATGGTCATCACCGACTACTTCATGCCCGGCATGGACGGCGTGGAACTGACCCGCCGCATCCGCCACCAGCACAGCAAGGACGGCCCTGGCCGTCATCGGCATCTCGGCCTACGGCAACTCCATCCTGTCGGCCCGCTTCATCAAGAACGGCGCCAACGACTACCTGAACAAGCCCTTTTCCAGTGAGGAATTCTACTGCCGGGTCACCCAAAACCTGGAAATGCTGGAATACATCCAAAAACTGCGGGAAGCCTCCATCCGTGACCCGCTGACCGGGCTCTACAACCGCCGACACTTCTTCGAGGCCGCCCAGGACTTCCATCGGCGTCTGGCCCGGGGACAAGCCCCCCTGACCCTGGCCATGCTCGACATCGACCACTTCAAGCAGGTCAACGACACCCACGGCCACGCCGCCGGTGACGAGGTGCTCAAACACGTGGCCCAAGCCCTGTCCAACCGCTTTCACGGCCGCGACCTGGTGGCCCGGCTCGGCGGCGAGGAGTTCTGCGTCCTCGCCCCGGGCGTCAGCAGTCAGACCGCCCTGGCTGTCTTTGACGACCTGCGCAACAGCATCGAACGGTCCAAGGTCAAGCTCGGCTCCACGTCCGTCGGCGTCACCGTCAGCATCGGCCTGTGCGACCGACCCATGGCGTCGCTCGACGCCATGCTGGCCGCCGCCGACGCCGCCCTCTACAAGGCCAAGCGCACCGGCCGCAATCGCGTTCTCTGGGCCGAAGACTAGAAGATGCCTCCGGCGGCCGGGCGAGGCGCTGCCCCTGGACCCTGCTGGGGGGAATCATTCCCCCCAAACCCCCTGACCCGAAAAGCTCTTTCGCCCGTCCAACCTTCTTCGGTCCCCCCTTTCGCGACCGTTTTGACGGCAAGCGTCTTCGCTTGCCGTCAAAACGGTCGCGCATCGAGGGGTCCGGGGGCATCATGCCCCCGGCCGCCGGAGGCATCTTCTCTTCCCTCTTCTCTCCCCACGTAGGCGCGAAACCGCGTCTCGACGGCGGCCAAGTAGGCGGCGGCCGCTGCCGTGCCTTCGGCCGGGGCCCAGGGGGCGAAATCCTTATCCGACATGGGGCTGTAGGGGCCGGGTTTGGCCTCGAAGGCCACGGTATCCGGTTCCAGGGCCAGGATGGCGTGCCAGGTGCCGGCCGCCACGTCCACGGCCCAGACGCCGCCCTCCCGATTGAGGACCAGGCAATCCTCGCGGTCGAAACGGCCGGCGTCGTCGAAGGCGATGAAGCCCAGGCTGCCGGACAGCACGATGAAGGCCTCGGCCTTGGGCGGGGTGAGGTGTCGATGCGGCCGTACGTAGGTGCCCGGCTGCAAGGCGTTCAGCATGCGCTGGAGGGAAGCGGCGTCATCGGTATGGAAGCGGTGGATCTCCCGGCCGCGCGGATTGACGGCGGCGTCCCGGGCCTTTTGCGCCACCAGGGCCGCATCCACGACGGCGAAACGGTGCGTCCCGGCCTCGGTGGCCTGGGGCGATAGCCGGTGCAGGGAAACGGCCATGGCTAGACGTGCAGCGTGATCCCGGCCCCGTGCAGGCGCTGGTACAGGCTGACGAGCTGGCCGGACAGGCACATGTCGCGCAAAATGGCCGCCAGGACGATGATCCAGGCTCCCCAGCGGCAGACGGTCTGCTCGAAGCCCTGGGTCTGGCCGCGCTGCATGACGAACAGCCAGAAGCTGAGGATGGCCAGGGGCAGCATGATCCACCAGCGGATGGTGGTGGTCTCGAAAAACATGAACAGGATAAACAGGGCCCCCAGCACCACGGCCGCATGGGTCATGAAGGAAAACGAAGCACAGGGACAGCCGGACGCGTGTTCGGACTCGGACATGGCAGGCTCCTCCTCGAAGTGCGACAATCCTATCGCCGGCCCCGGCCGGATGTCCAGCTCCCACCGGCTCGCGGTCTAGCGCCCCACAAACACGGCCGCCACGGCAGCCAGGCAGAGCAGGGCCGCGACCACGCCGTTGAGGGTGAAAAAGGCCACGTTGATGCGCGACAGGTCGTCCTCGGCAATGAGCCGGTGTTCGACCAGCAGCACCAGGCCGCTGATGGCCCAGCCCAGGTAATAGATCGGCCCCAGCCCGGCGGCATAGCCGGCCAGCAGAAAGAACAGGGCCGCGTCGACATGGGCAAAGGCGGACAGGTGCAAGGCCGTGCCCAGGCCGAAGTGCACGGGCATGGAGGAAAGGCCCTGGGCCCGGTCGAAGTCCACGTCCTGGCAGGCGTAAAGCACGTCGAAACCGGCCGTCCAGAAGGTCACGCCGCAGCCGAACAGGATGGCCGGCAGGGTAAAATGCGGGTCCACGGCCAGCCAGCCGGCCACCGGCGCCAGGCCCAGCACCGAGCCCAGCACGAAATGGCACAGCCAGGTGAAGCGCTTGGTCAGGCTGTAAAACGCCCCCCAGACCAGGGCCACCGGCGCCAGGGCCAGGCACAGGCGGTTGAGTCCCCAGCAGGCGGCGACAAAAACCACGGCGCAGCCGACCGTAAACAGCCACGCCTGGCGCATGGTCACCTCGCCCGTGACCAGCTCCCGGTTGGCGGTGCGGGGATTTTCCCGGTCGTAGCGGAGATCGGCCAGCCGGTTCACGGCCATGGCGAAAGACCGCATCGCCACCATGGCCAGGGTCAGCAGCAGCAGAATCCGCCAACCCGGCCAGCCGCCGGCGGCCACGAACAGGCCGATATAGGCAAACGGCAGGGCGAAGACCGAATGCTCGATCTTCACCAGCCGGGCCATCGCGCGCAGCATGGTGCCTCCCTCCCCCGGACCCCTCCCTTCCCCCAAAAACGGTATCGAGGGTGCCGGACGGCAGTATGACACCCGGCTGATCCCCTTGTGCGGGGGACGGCGGGGCATCATGCCTGGGTCCGGGGCGGCGCCCCGGTTCGTCCATCGTCGCTATCCGAGCGTCACGACGCCGTAGTTCTTCTTGCCCTTGCGCAGCAGCAGAATCGTACCGCCGATAAAGTCGGCGGCGGTGAGAAGCCGGTCCTCGGCGGTGACGCGGACGTTGTTCACGTAGACGCCGCCGGCCTTGATGTCCTTGCGGGCCTGGGAATTGGACGGGCACAGCCCGAGATCGACCAGCAGTTTGGGCAGGGGCGGCACGGCGTCCAGGGAAGGGTAGCCCTGGCCGGGCGCGGCTTCCAGGGCGGCCCGCAGGGTGGCCGGGTCCACGGCGGACAGATCGCCGCCGCCGAACAGGGCCGCGGTCACGGCCTCGACCTTGGCCAGTTCCTCCTGGCCGTGGATCATGGTCGTGACCTCCCGGGCCAGGGTCTTCTGGGCGGCGCGCAGGTGGGGCCGCTCCACGGTTTCGATCTCCAGGGCGGCGATGGCGTCCTGGGGCAGAAACGTAAAATAGCGCAAGTAGTTGACCACGTCGCGGTCGTCGGCGTTGATCCAATACTGATAGAAGGCATAGGGCGAGGTGAGCGTCGGGTCGAGATAGATGGCCCCCTTCTCGCTCTTGCCGAACTTGGCGCCGGAAGCAGTGGTAATGAGCGGAAAGGTCAGGCCGAAGGCCTGATTTTTTGAAAAATCGATACGCTCGTTGTCCGATATGTTTTTGTACAAATTAATATCGTTTTTTAGATTAATATTTTTGTTATATACCTTATACTCTATTATATTGTTGTACAACTCGTTGTTTATATTTTTGTTGTAAAGCTTGCGCCGGATCAGTTCCAGCCCGGCGGTGATGTTGCCGAACTGGTCGCCGCCGCCGATCTGCAAGGTGCAGCCCCGCGTCTTGGAGAGATAATAGAAATCGTGGGCCTGGAGCATCATGTAGCTGAATTCGGTAAACGAGATGCCCGTCTCTTCCCGGCCGATGCGGGACTGCACCGAATCCTTGGCCATCATGTAGTTGACCGTGAAATGCTTGCCGATGTCGCGCAGGAAATCGACCAGGGTCAGCGCCCGGGTCCAGTCGGTATTGTTGACCGGGGAAACGGCGTCGGCCACGCCGAGGCGCTCGAAAAAGGCCATGGCCTGGGCCTTGATGCGGTCGGCCGAGGCCAGGACCGAGGCGGCGTCCCGGAGCTGGCGCTCGCGGTCCTTGCCGCTCGGGTCGCCGATCAGGCCGGTGGCCCCGCCTAAGAGGAACAGCGGCTTGTGCCCCGCCTTGGCGAAGCGGGCCAGGGCCAGCAGCGGCACCAGATTGCCGATATGCAGGCTGTCGGCCGTAGGGTCGAAGCCGCAGTACAGCACGCGGCCCGGCGTTTCCAGATGCGCCCGCAGCCCGGGTGCGTCGGACGTCTGATGGACGAGGCCGCGCCAGGTAAGTTCGTCGAAAATATTCAAGCAATCATCCTTTGATGGACCGTGACGCCGTCACGGCATCCGACGTCAGATGCCCTTGGAAACGGCCTCGCCCTGGGACGAACGCAGGGGCACCGGCCGCATCCCGGACAGGGCTTCCAGCTTGCTCAAGGAATCGGGCGAGCTGTCATAGATGTCGACGAGCAGGTTGTAGACGAACTCGCCGTTCTTGATGTCCGTCCCGATGCGGCAGGCATAGCCGTTGCGTTGCAGCTTCGCCCGGAGCGATTCGGCGGCCTGGCCGCTGCTGAACGTGCCGACCAGGTAGGTGTCGTGCGGCCGCTGCCAATCGTAGACGGTTTCATCGCCGCCGCAGCCGCCGAGAAAAAGCGACGCCAGCATCAGGGTCAGGGCCACAAGGCAGGTCTTGCGCATGATGGTCGTACTCCCTAGGGGTTCGTATCGCCGTGGCGGCGCTTGGCGTCATCGTATTCGATGACTTCGGTGCGGCCGCTCTGTTTTTCCGTGACGACAAGCAACTTGTCGCCCTCCACGTTGATATTGAGCACGCGAGAGCATTTGTTGATGCCGGGGGTGACGGCATAGCTCTTGTCCGCGCCCACGGTGACGAGGTCATAGGTGATGGGGCAGCTGGTGTCGCCCACACCGTGGCGGATCAGCACGGCGTCGTAGCCGGTGGCCGGATCGCCCACGCTCATGTAGGACTGCACGGTGAGGGCCGCCCCGGGCGACTGGTGGATGACGCGACCGCCCAGCAGCACCTTGAAATCGGCGCCGTCGCGCACCACTTCCAAGGGTCCGCCCACGGTCATGTAGACGGCGGTGCGCTCGGACGCGGCCCAGGCCGCGCCGGCGGCCAGGCAAAGGCACAAAACGCAGAAGGTCAGGAAGGTGCGGCGCATACGATCCTCCGTGTCGGCGGCAGCTGTCGCAGCTTACGCGGCAGACCGCCAAGCAGCAATCTGTACGGCCTTGCCGGTGGCCGCGTCAACATCCAGCAAAGCGCCCTGCAATTCCGCCGGGGTGCGGGCCACGGTGAAGCGGTGGGGCACGGCCGTGCGGAAGCGGGCGATGACGTTTTCCGGATCCATGCCGATGGCCGAGGCCACCGGGCCGGTCATGCCGCAATCGGTCAGGGTGGCGGTGCCCCGGGGCAGGATCTGGGCGTCGTTGGTCTGGACATGGGTGTGGGTGCCGCACACGGCGGTCACCCGGCCGTCGAGGAAATAGGCCAGGGCCTTTTTCTCCGAGGTGGCCTCGGCATGGAAATCGACCAGCCGCAGGGCCACGTCCTCGGGCAGCCGCTCTAGGATGGCCTCGGCCGTCCGGAACGGACAATCCACGGCCTCCATGAACATGCGGCCCAACAGGTTGATGACGGCGAACGGCGGGCACCCGGCCGGCCGGTACACGTGCCAGCCCTGGCCCGGCGCCCCGGGCGGCAGGTTGGCCGGCCGCAACAGCCGGTCGGAGGCGGTGATGAACGGCACGATGTCGGCGTGGCGGAAGCTGTGGTTGCCGCCGGTCAGGACATCGACGCCGGCGGCCAGGAGCTGCCGCGCCTCGCGGGCGGCCAGGCCGATGCCCCCCGAGGCGTTCTCGCCGTTGGCCACCACCAGGTCGATGCCCTGGTCGCGCCGGATTTGCGGCAGCCGGTTGGTCACGGCCTGACGGCCGGGCCGGCCCACGATATCGCCGAGCATGAGGATGCGCATAGAGGTGCCTATCGGTGCTGCGGGTTGCCTGGAGTGGCGGCGGAAAACGGCGGGGGGACGCGCCGCGTCCCCCCGTCGATGCCCCTGCCGTATGCACGGCGCGGTTATTTGGCGAAGCCGACGGCCCGTTTCTCGCGGATGACCGTCACCCGGATCTGACCGGGATACGTGAGATTTTCCTCGATGCGCTTGGAAATGTCCTTGCACAGCAGAAACGTCTTGTCGTCGTCCACGTGCTCGGAATCGACCATGACCCGGATTTCCCGGCCGGCCTGGATGGCGTAGGCCTTGGGACACGCCCTCGAAGCCCGTGGCCAGGTTTTCCAGCTCCTCCAGACGCTTGACGTAGCTCTCCAGCAGTTCCTTGCGGGCGCCGGGCCGGGCGCCGGACAGGCTGTCGGCGGCCTGGACCAGGGTGGCCAGCACGGTCTTGGGCGGCACGTCCTCGTGGTGGGCCTGGATGGCGTGGATGATGTCGGCCGGTTCCCCGTACTTCTTGGCCAGGTCGGCGCCGATGAGGGCGTGGGGCCCCTCGATCTCGTGGTCCACGGCCTTGCCGATGTCGTGGAGCAGGCCGGCCCGCTTGGCCCGCTTGACGTCGAGGCCGAGTTCCGCGGACATCATGCCGGCCAGGGCCGCCACTTCCAGGGAGTGCTGCAGCACGTTCTGGGAGTAGCTGGTGCGGTACTGGAGCTGGCCCAACAGGCGCACCAGCTCCGGATGGATGCCGTGCACGCCGGAGTCGAAGGTGGCCTGCTCGCCGATTTCGCGGATCTTGACGTCGAGCTCCTGCTCGCACTTCTTGACGATGTCCTCGATGCGGGCGGGATGGATGCGGCCGTCGGTGATGAGCCGCTCCAGGGCCATCTTGGCGATCTGGCGCTTGAGCGGCGAAAAGGCGGACAGGATGACGGTTTCCGGGGTGTCGTCGATGATGAGATCGACGCCGGTGGCGGCCTCGATGGCCCGGATGTTGCGGCCCTCGCGGCCGATGATGCGGCCCTTCATCTCCTCGGACGGCAGGGCCACGGCGGTGACGGTCTGCTCGGCCACGAAGTCGCCGGCATAGCGCTGGACGGCCAGGGCCAGGATCTTCTTGCTGTTCTTGTCGGCGGTCTCCTTGCCTCCATCTCGATCTGCCGCACCATGCGGGCGGCCTCATGCCGGGTCTTGGACTCGACCTCCTCCATGAGCCGCTTTTTCGCCTCTTCCATGGTGAGGCCGGCGATTTCCTGCAACCGCTTGTCGTGTTCGTCGGCGAGCCGGGTCAGCTCTTCCGACTTTTCCGCGAGCTCGCGTTCCTTGCCGGTCAGCCGCTTTTCCGTGGCCAACATCTCGGATTCCTTCTGGACGATCTGCTCCTGCTTTTCCTCCAGGCGCTCGCGGCGGCGCAGCATCTGATCTTCTTTTTCGTCGAGGCTCTGCCCACGGTCCCGAAACTCCTTTTCCAGCTCCTGCTTCTGGCGAAAGAGTTCGTCGTGGGCGGCCAGGGCCATTTCCTTCTTGTGGGCGGCGGCTTCCTTGCGGGCTTCGTCAAGGATGCGGTCGGCCAGGGACTTGGCCTCGTTCAGCGTTTTTTTGGAAATCCATTTGTCGATGAAATACCCGGCCGGAACGCCAAGGCCGAGGCCGACGATTCCCATCACTATCGTCGTGAATTCCATGCGAGCTCCTTTAGCGGGCTTCCGTCGGCATGGGGTCAGCGACAAGGAGACGGATCCCCGAGGCATCCGTGGAGCAGGCATGGCAATTGCCGATGGGTAGTGGCGCGAAGCTGGCGCGCCAAGGGGGGACGCAACCGCCTACAGACCGCTTCGCGGACTCCGGCGGTTCGTAAAAAACCCCGGAGCGCCGTGTCGTCGATTCTTTTGAACCTTGGTAACCAAGGTGGACACCACTGTTTGACCATCAGGCCCCCCGGCAAAGCCGGGTTCGCACACCGGCCACTCGACGCGGCATCCTTTTTTTGCGTATCGGCTCAAATATGAATCAACAATCACGCACACCCCAGGGAGGAATCCCTTGGCCGCCCACAAGGGGCGGTATATATCAATCTATCTTTGTCAGCAGCCTCCCGACCCGTGCTTCCAACGTGTCGAGCTGCTGGTTCGACATGAATCACATCATCGGCCAGACCCAAGGCAACAAAGGCCAATAATTTCTCCTTACCGAGACTTTTCCCACCCGCCTGCAGCAGGTTATATCGTTGTTCCACCAGTTTTCTGGCGGCCTCAATGCGCTCCGGTTCCGCGTCTGCCTTGAACGACAGATCCAAGTCCAGGAGTGAGACGGTATACCTGGGCATCAGCGAACCGGAATCGCCCTGGCGGCCCGACGGCCCTCCAGGGAATTAAGCATCCAACGCCTCCTGGAGCTTCTGCAACAGACCGTCGATCCGTGTGGCGACGGCCTCCTTGTCCTGGTCAAACTGGGCCAGTTGTGCCTTGAGGGCCGCATTTTCCTCTTCCAAGGACTTCTTGCGGGCCACAAGCTGCTCAACGCGTTGCTCCAGGGTGTCAAAAGTATCCATGTCTTTCCCTTATCCCCTCCCCTGTGGAAAAGCAAGGGGGGAAGTCAACGGCGGGGCTTGGTCATCTGCCGGCTCCGGGCCACGGCCAAGGCGCCGTCGGGCACGTCCTTGGTGATGACCGAACCCGCGCCGACCAGGGTGTCGGCGCCGATCACGATCGGCGCCACCAAGGCGCTGTTGGAGCCGATGAAGGCCCGATCCCCAATGGTGGTCGGATGCTTGCGCTTGCCATCATAGTTGCAGGTGATGGTACCGGCGCCGATATTGGCGTTCTCGCCCACGGTGGTGTCGCCGAGATAGGTGAGGTGGCTGGCCTTGGAGCCGCGGCCGAGCACGGCCTTTTTCATCTCCACGAAATTGCCCACCTTGGCCTGCTCCATAAGGACCGCGCCGGGCCGCAGCCGGGCGTACGGGCCCACCTGGCAGTTCGGGCCGATGACGGCCTCCTCGATGTGGCAAAGGACAGGATGCGGGCGCCCGGCGCCACAGTGACGTCGCGCAGGACGTTGTGGGAAGCGATGGTCGCCCCGGCGGCGATGCGGCTGCGGCCGTAGATCTCCAGGGGTCCGCACAGCTCGGCCCCGGGCTCGATGACAACCTCCGGGCCGAGGCGCACCTGATCGGCCGCCCGGATGATGACCCCGGCCTCCAGGTGCCCGGCCACGATGCGGCGGCGCAGGATTTCCTCGGAAAAAACCAGTTCCACCGGGGTGTTGTTGCCGAGATAGGTTTTGTCCGTGCCCCGGTCCACGGCCAGCACGGACAGGCCGGCCTGATTGGCCAGGCCGACCAGATCGGTAATGTAATATTCCCTGCCCGCGTTGTCGTCGGTCAGCAGGTCCACCAGCGGCGCCACGGCCGCAAGGCGCAGGAAATAGGTGCCGGCGTTCACTTCGGGCGTCCCCGGCCCATGCACGTCCGGATCGTAGTCCTTGGCCTCGACGATAACGGGGATGTCGCCCCGGCGCACCACCCGGCCGTAACTGCCGGGGTCGGGCAGGCGGATGGTGATGAAGGCCAGATCGACCTGGGCGGCCAGGGCCGTCTCCACGAACTCGTCCAGGTCGGCCGCCGTGATGAGCGGCACGTCGCCGTTGACCACCAGCACGTATTCGTAGCCGGCCGCCCGCAACCGGGGCAGGGCCACGGCCAGGGCATGGCCGGTGCCGCGCTGCTCGGATTGCAGCACGAAGGCGTCCCGCCAGTCGGGGAAGGCGGCTTCCACCAGATCGGCCCGATGCCCCACCACGGCCAGCACGTTCTCACCGCACACCGCAGCCAGGGCCTGCCGCACGTACCACAGCATGGGCGTCCCGAGCAGGTTGACCAGCACCTTGGGGGCGTCGGTCTTCATGCGCGTCCCCTTGCCCGCCGCCAGAATCAGGGCGCCACAATGCTCTCGCATATCCGTTCCCCACTTGCCCGCGATGTTTCCCGGGCGCGCTTTTTCCGTACAGAAGGTGTTGCCCGATACGTCGGAAGCGATGCCTCCGGGCCAAAGGGCGAGGCCCTTTGACATCCTACGCTGCTTTTCGTCGGCGCAACAGCACGCATTTCATGACGACACGTCTTCAGGCTTGCCATACCCGCCCGGCGCTCCGGAAGAACGCCCTCGAATGCCGAAAGGCTCTCGGTGCGAGGCAACGCCATTCCCGGACGACAGGAATCCCCTGGGAAACGGACCAGCCCTGGCACTGCCTTGGAGGTTTCCAAAGGGGGAACCCCTTTGGCCGCCGGAGGCATCGCCGCCGCCCCCACTCGTGAACCTATCCGCTCTCCAACCGGCCCGCAACCGCCCATAAAAAAAGCGGGCGAATCCCAAGGGATTCGCCCGCCCATCGCTTCGATGATCCGGTCAGTTGCCCAGGGTACCGGCCACGCCGGCCGCCTCCCGGACCTTCATCCGGTACAGCGCCCGCTGCAGGGCCGCATGAGCCCGGGCATAATCGACTTTTTCGCGTTCGCGTTCCAGGCGTTTCCGGGCCCGTTCCTGGGCCTTCTTTGCCCGCTCCACATCGATCTCCTCGGGCCGTTCGGCCACCTCGGCCAGAATGGTGACCTTGTTGTTCGACACCTCGGCGAAGCCGCCGGAGATGAAGACGTAATGCGGCCGGTTGCCGGCCTTGTACATCAGGCTGCCGATGCCCAGGGCCGACAGAAACGGGATGTGGTGGGCCATGACGCCGAATTCGCCCATGATGCCGGGCGCGCCCACATAATCCACGTCCTGGGACAAGACGAGCTTGTCCGGCGTGACGATTTCAAGGAGGAGTTGCGCCATGACGCTTATCCTTTCTTGGCGTTTTGAATGGCCTCGTTGATGTCGCCGACCATATAGAAAGCGCCTTCGGGGATATCGTCGTGCTTGCCCTCGATGATCTCCTTGAAGCCCTTGATCGTATCCTCAAGCTTCACGTAGCGGCCTTCCTTGCCGGTAAACTGGGCGGCAACGAAGAACGGCTGGGACAGGAAGCGTTGGATTTTCCGGGCCCGGGACACGATGAGCTTGTCGTCATCGGAAAGCTCATCCATGCCGAGGATGGCGATGATATCCTGCAAATCCTTGTACTTCTGGAGAATCTGCTGCACTTCCCGGGCGGTGGCGTAATGCTCCTCACCGAGAACCAGCGGGTCCAGAATGCGCGAGGTGGAATCCAGCGGATCCACGGCGGGGTAGATGCCGAGCTCGGCGATCTGCCGCGACAGGACCAGGGTGCCGTCCAGGTGCGAGAAGGTCGTGGCCGGCGCCGGGTCGGTCAAGTCATCGGCGGGCACGTAAACGGCCTGCACCGAGGTGATGGACCCCTTTTTCGTGGAGGTGATGCGCTCTTCCAACGCACCGAGGTCGGTGCCCAGTGTCGGCTGGTAGCCGACGGCGGACGGCATGCGGCCGAGCAGGGCCGACACTTCCGAACCGGCCTGGGTGAACCGGAAGATGTTGTCGATGAACAGCAACACGTCCTGGCCTTCCTCGTCGCGGAAGTACTCGGCGCAGGTCAGTGCGGTCAGGGCGACGCGGGCACGGGCTCCCGGGGGCTCGTTCATCTGCCCGTAGACAAGGGCGGCTTTGCCCAGGATGCCGGCTTCCTTGAACTCGTTGTAGAGGTCGTTGCCCTCACGGGTCCGTTCGCCGACGCCGCCGAACACCGACAGGCCGCCGTGGTGCCGGGCGATGTTGTTGATGAGTTCCATCAGAATAACGGTCTTGCCGACGCCGGCGCCGCCGAACAGGCCCATCTTGCCACCCTTGGGGAACGGGATGAGCAGATCGACGACCTTGATGCCGGTTTCGAGCACTTCGATCTTGGTGGACTGATCCAGGAAGCTCGGGGCCGGGCGATGAATCGGCCACATGGCGGACGCCTCGACCGGGCCCATTTCATCCACCGGGCGGCCGACGACGTTCAGGATGCGGCCCAGGGCGGCCTTGCCGACCGGGACGCAGATGGGCGCGCCGGTGTCGGTGGCGGACATGCCGCGCACCAGACCGTCCGTGGAGTCCATGGCGATGCACCGCACCACGTTGTCGCCCAGATGCTGGGCAACTTCGACCACCAGATCCGGCGAGTACGGGTTGTTGGTGTTCTTGATTTCGAGGGCGTTTAAGATACTCGGCAGTTTGCCCTCAGGGAACTCGACGTCGATGACGGCGCCGATGACCTGCACGATTTTTCCGATATTGCCGCTTGTCGCGCTCATTGTAGGTTGCCCCCTTGGTTATCCCTTGAGTGCTTCGGAACCGCCGACGATATCCATCAGTTCCGTGGTAATGGCCGCCTGACGGGCCTTGTTGTAGACCAGGGTCAGGGAACTCACGAGGTCGTCGCAGTTCCGGGTGGCGTTGTCCATGGCCCGCATCCGGGCGGCGTGCTCGCTGGCCGAGGTATCGAGCAGCCCGCGATAGATCTGCACGTTGACGAACCGGGGGCAGCAGCTCGGCGAGCAGCCCTTCCACCGACGGTTCGTAGACGTATTCGATCTTGGCGCCGGCCGGTTCCTTTTCCCCGACGGTCTCGGCCGGGGACAGGGGCAGGACGGGCAGCAGGGTGGGCTCCTGCCGGGCAAGGGAGATGAACTTGCCGAAAGCCATGGTCACTTCGTCGTAGAGACCGCCGATGAAGCCGGCGATGACCTCGACGCCGATCCGAGAGGCCAGCGTGAAATCGAAGGAGCTCATCTCGTTCACGTAGGAGCTCACGATTGCATAGCCCTGATGGCGGAAGGCGTCCCGGCACTTGCGGCCGACGCACATGACCTTGACGGTCTTGCCCTCGGCGGTCTTGGCCTTGGCCACCTTCAGGGCTGCATGAATGATGTTGTGGTTGAAAGCAACCGCACAGGCCGCGATCCGAGGTGATGACGAGCAACAGCACCGTCTTGACCTCTTCCCGGACCTCCAGCAGCGGATGCACCGAGCCATCGGCACCCTTGGCCAAATCGCCGAGCATTTCATAGAACTTGTCGGGCGTAGGGGCGGAACCGCTCGATGCGCGCCTGGGCATTGCGCAGCTTGGCCGAGGCCACCATGTTCATGGCCTTGGTTGATCTGCTTGGTCTTTTTGACCGCGGCTATTTGATCTTGACGTCTTTGAGCGCAGGCATGGCTCCCCCTTTAGACCTGGCGTAGCGTTCGCAACTGCCGACCGGCACTCGCACATGGGCGACCCGGCCCGACGGTTTGTCCCGAAAACCATCATCGTTTTCCGGCGAACGCGGCCGCTAGGCCTTGAAGCCCTTCTTGAACTCATCGATGGCCGAACCGAGTTTGGCGGTCAGGTCGTCGTCAAGCTTCGCCTTTTCCCGGATCTCCTGCAGCACCTCGCTCCTGGCGTTCCGGAAGTATTCCTGCAGCGCGACCTCGAACTTGCCCACGGCCTCGACCGGCACATCGTCCATATAGCCGCGGGTGCCGGCAAACAGCGACACCACCTGCTCCTCGACGGCCATGGGACGATACTGGGGCTGCTTCAGGAGCTCCATCATCCGGGCGCCGCGATTGAGCTTCTGCTGGGTGGCCTTGTCCAGGTCGGAACCGAACTGGGCGAAGGCGGCCAGTTCGCGGTACTGGGCCAGATCCAGGCGCAAGGTGCCGGCCACCTGCTTCATGGCCTTGACCTGGGCGGCGCCGCCCACGCGGGAGACCGACAGACCGACGTTGATGGCCGGACGGATGCCGGCGTTGAACAGGTTCGGCTCCAGGTAGACCTGGCCGTCGGTGATGGAGATGACGTTGGTCGGAATGTAGGCCGACACGTCGCCCGCCTGGGTTTCGATGATGGGCAGGGCGGTCAGCGACCCGGCTCCCAGCTCGTCGGACAGCTTGGCGGCCCGTTCGAGCAGGCGGGAGTGCAGGTAGAAGACGTCGCCCGGAAACGCTTCACGTCCCGGGGGACGACGGAGCAGCAGGGACATCTGGCGGTAGGCCACGGCCTGCTTGGACAGATCGTCGTAGACGATCAAGGCGTGGCGGCCGTTGTCGCGGTGAAACTCGGCCATGGTGCAACCGGCGTAGGCGGCGATGTACTGCAGCGAGGCCGGATCGGAAGCGGTGGCCGAAATGATGGTGGTGTAGTCCATGGCGCCGTAGCGACGCAGGGTCTCGGCCACCAGGGCGACGGTGGACTTCTTCTGGCCGATGGCCACGTAGAAGCAGTACACGCCCTGCCCCTTCTGGGCCAGGATGGCGTCCAGGCAGACGGCGGTCTTGCCGGTCTGACGGTCGCCGATGATGAGCTCGCGCTGGCCGCGGCCGATGGGCGTCATGGCGTCGATGGCCTTGAGGCCCGTGTACATGGGCTGATGCACCGACTTGCGCGCGATGATGCCCGGGGCCTTGATCTCGACGTTCCGGGTTTCCGAAGCCTCGATGGGACCCTGGCCGTCGATGGGATTGCCCAGGGGATCGATGACGCGGCCGGCCACAGCATTGCCGACCGGCACCGAGAAGATCTTCCCGGTCCGCTTGACCGGGTCGCCTTCCTTGATGTGCGTGTCCTCGCCGAGCAAGGCCACGCCAACGTTGTCCTCTTCGAGGTTCAGCACCAGACCCATGACCCCGCCGGGAAACTCCAGAAGCTCCATAGCCATGGCGTTCTGCACGCCATAGACGCGGGCGATCTGGTCGCCGACGGACAGCACCGTACCAGTCTCGCTCATTTCGACGCGGGACTCGTAGTTTTGGATCTGCTGTTCGATGATCTGGCTGATCTCTTCCGCTTTAATTTGCATGACCCTACTCACCCCTCTTGATTTGTTCCTTCAATATTGCAAGCTGGGCGCGAAGACTCGCGTCCAGCACTTTGTCGCCGATCTTGAGGAGCACGCCGCCGAGGAGGGCGGGATCAACGACAAAGGACAGTTCCATGGTCTTGCCGGACTGTTTTTCGAGCGTGGTCTTGATCTGATCCTGGCGGGTCTCGGACAGGGCGAAGGAGGTCACGAGCTGCCCGCGCAGGATGCCGTTGGTTTCATCGAGCAGGGCGCGATAGAGGGCGGCAATGTCGGAGACAGCGGAGACGCGGCCCTTCTCGATGACAAGCGACAGGAAGTTGGCGACCAGGTGCGACGGCGACAGCTTGGTCACCAGTTCGGCCAGCACCGACCGCTTCACTTCGTCGCCAATGACAGGATTGGCAAAAAACCGGAGCAGATCCGGGGAGACCTCCAGCACGGCGGCAAACGCCTCCAGATCCGCGCCAAACCGGGCCGGAGCCTCGCCGCCGGCCTTTTCGGCCAGCGCGAAAAGCGCCTTGGCGTAACGGCGCGCGACGATTTTACCGGTCAATTGAACACCACCTTTGTTAAGTATGTATCCAGAAGCTGCTCCTGATCCTGGGCGGTCAGTTTCTGCTGCAGCATGTTCTGGGCGGCTTCAACGACGGCGTCGGCCAGCTCGGACCGGATTTTCCCCACGGCGGCCCGGGCCTCGGTTTCGGCGGTGGCCACGGCCTGCTCACGGATCTGGGCGGCCTTGGCTTCGGCGGCGGCGACGATGGCATCGCGCAGCGCCTCGCCCTGCCGGCGGTATTCGTCCTCGATGCGCTTTTTCTCGGCGGCCAGATTGGCGATGGAGGCTTCAATATCGGCCAGACGCTTGGCGGCTTCGGCCTTGCGGCTGTCGAGATCGGCCATCTGGTTCTCGATCTGGGTGACGCGGCCCCGAAAGAAACCGACGATCTTCTTGCCGCCGAACTTGGCGATGACGGCGAAGACCAGGACGAAATTGATCACCCGGAAGAGAAAATCCTTCCAGTTGAGTCCGTGCGCCGCAGGTTCGGCCTCGCCGGCGGCATAGGCCACGGCGGCCAGCCCGAAGACCAGAAGAATGGCGGCGATCAGGTGGAACCTTTTCAATTGACCCTCCCTTTCCTTGCGAACCCCACGCCCCAAGAAGGGGACCCCGCGTGGAATCCTTACGATACGCGCTACGAAGGACGCCTAGGCCACGCCGGCCAGGACCTTGGACACGGCCTTGGCCGCCAGGTCCGCCACATCGCCGGCCAGCGCCTGCTGGGCCGTCGCGGACTGGGAAGCGATATCCGCCCGGGCCGCCTGGACCTTTTGGGCCGCCTCGGCGGCGGCGGCGTCGAGCAGTGTCTTTTCCTTGACCTGGGCCTCGTCCTTCATGGCCAGCCGTTCGGCCACGGCCTGCTGCCGGGCCGCATCCAGCGCCTTTTCGTAATCGGCCAGCTTTCCGTCGGCGGTGCCGGTAAACTGCTCAATGGTGTTCATCTGGGAGGCGAAAAAGTCCGCCCGCTTCTTGATGATGCGCCGGATCGGCTTGATGAGCACAACGTTGAGGAGAATCAGGATCAACACGAAATTGACGAATTGCACGAAAAAGGTGGCGTTGAGATCAATCATCGGCGCTCTCCAAGGTTGTGAAAACTCTTGCAAGACAGCTCGCGGCTGTAGCCGATTTCAGCCTATCTGTCCAGCACTTTTTGGCAAAAAAGCAAACGAACAAGGCCGGTTCCGACATACGGAACCGACCGCAAAAAAATCATGACCCAGGGCTGTTATCGTCTCCCGGCAGCATGGCCGGCGGTTCCACGGTCACCGTGACCGAAGGCTCCATGGCCACCTCGCCGTCGATGCGGCCGCCCTCCTCCATCACCAGGGCCGGCGTGCGGACCGTGCCCGCAATCCGTCCCGAGGCATGGACCACCACCTTCGCGGAAGCCGTGACATCGGCCGTCACCAGGCCGTCGCACTGCAACTGTCCGAGCACGAGCGTACCCGACACCCGGGCCCCCCGCCCCACCACCAGGGTTCCCGAAGAGGCGACGTCCCCCTCGAACTCCCCGTCGATGCGCACCACGCCCTCGAAGGTCAGCCGTCCCCGAAAAGCGGTCCCGGCCCCCAAAAAGGCGTTGATGTCATGCTTGCCCATGTCGTCCCCACTGGCCGGCGTGACACAGCGCCCCCACGACATCAGTCCGCCGTCCCATCAGCCCTCCTTGAACATGAAGCGCCGCATGGAGACGTTGACCACGATGCCGACGAGGGTAAAATTCACAAGCGTGGCACTCCCGCCGTAGCTGATAAACGGCAGGGGGATGCCAACAACCGGCATGATGCCGAGCACCATACCCATATTGATGAGGATTTGCCAGAAGAAATAGAAGAAGACCCCCGCCGCCAAATAGCTGCCGAACCGGTCCTTGGCGTTGCGGGCGGTCACGTAAAACTGGAGTAAAAACAGGCAAAAGAGCGTCAGCAACACGATGGTGCCGACAAAACCCCACTCCTCGGCAAACACGGCGACTGCAAAATCCGTGTGCTTTTCCGGCAGGTACCGCAATTGGCTTTGCGTGCCCTCCAGGAAGCCCTTGCCCCACATCTGGCCGGAGCCGATGGCAATCTGCGATTGGATGATGTGGTAGCCGGCGCCAGCGGATCGCGTTCGGGATTGAACAGGGTAAGGATGCGGCCCTTCTGGTAGGGTTTGAGGAAAAACCAGCCGCACGGCGCCAAGATCGGCACGGCCAGCAGCAGGGTCTTGAAGACCGGCGAGGCCAACCCCCGAAACAGGATGAGGCCGCACACCAGCAGCAGGACGTTGAGGCCCGTGCCCAGGTCCGGTTCGACCACGATGAGCCCGACCACCGGCAGGGTCACGGCCAGAATGCCGGCCAGGTCCATCCAGCCGATGCGTTCCGAGCGTTTGGACAATATCTTGGCGGCCAGCAGCAGGGTGGCGATCTTGGCCAGCTCGCTGGGCTGGAAGGAATAGCCGCCGATCGGCAGCCAGCGTCTGGCCCCGGACACGGTCTTGCCGGCCACCAGCACCAGCAGCAGCAACACCAGCGTCACCACCATCAGCGGCCAGGCCACCTCGGCCAGGTGCTTGTAGTCGAACAGCACCATGGCCAGCATGCAGCCCAGCCCGGCCAGGCCCCAAATGAACTGTTTGCTGTAAAAAGGCTGCATGGACACTTCGTCGCCCATGCGGAACCCGCTGGCCGAATAAAGGTTCAGGACCCCGACCCCGAACAGCAGGGCGGCCAGGGCCAACAGCGGCCAGTTGATGCAGAAGATGAGGCGGCGATCGAACGGCATGCAGACAGGCTCCCTTGGAGTTGCGGCTAATCGCCGATTTCGCCGGCCCCGCCGGCATCCCCGGCATCGCCGGCCGCTCCGGCGTCGGGCGTCGGCTCTCCGCCCTCCGTGCCGGCCGGAGCGACGGGACGCGGCACCCGGCTCGGCGCCGGGCCGAAAAGGTAGTCATAGATCTTGCGCTCAATGGGACCGCAGATTTCGCCGCCATGCCCGCCGCCATGCTCCACGATGCACACCACGGCGTAGAGCTTGCCGTCCTTCTGGCCCCAGCTGGCCATCCAGGCATGATCGCGCTGTTCGTAGGGCATGGACTTGCCCTTGACCCGCACGTCGGGGTTGATGAGCTTGACCACCTGCGCCGTGCCGGTCTTGGCCCCGATGATCGCGTCGGAGCGGTAGACCGATTTGCCCGTGCCGCGTTCCACCGTAGCCACCATGGAATCCACGATGAACTGGCGGTCCGCGTCCTTTAAGGGCAAGGTCCCGTCCACCTGGGGCGGGTCGGTCTCCACCAGCTCCGGTTTCATGAGCTTGCCGCCGTTGACCAGGGCCGAAAGATACCGGGCCACCTGCAGGGGCGAGGTCAGGACGTAGCCCTGGCCGATGGAGGCGATGACCGTCTCGCCCCGGGACCAGGCCGCGCCGAAGCGCTTGCGCTTCCACTCCTTGGAGGGGATCAGGCCGGCCTTTTCATGGGGCAGGTCGATGCCGGTGCGGGCACCGAAGCCGCTGGCCAGGGCATAGTCGTGGAGCCGTTCGATGCCCATCCGGTCGCCCAGCTTGTAGAAAAAGACGTCGCAGGAATGGACCAACGCCCCCCGCAGGTCCAGGGCCCCGAATCCCGATTTCTTCCAGTCGTGAAATTCCCGGTTGCCGACCCGGTAGGCCGGCGGGCAGCTCACCATGTCGCCGTAGTGGATAAAGCCCTCGGTCAGGCCGGCGGCGGCCATCAGCAGCTTGAAGACCGAGCCGGGCGGGTAGACGCCCTGGGTGGCCCGGTTCTGGATGGGATGGCGGGGATCGTCGCGCAATTCCCGCCACTTGTCCGACGGCACCCCCAGCACGAACATGTTGTTGTCGAAGCTCGGCTCGCTGACCAGGGCCAGGATCTTACCGGTATCCGGCTCCATGACCACGATGGCCCCGGCCTCGTCGCCCAGCAGGCTGGCGCATTCGCGCTGGAGCTTGACGTCGATGGCCAGGGTGATGTCGATCCCGGCCTTGGGCGGCGCCAGGATGACCTCGTTATGCTGGCGGCCGAAGGCGTCCACCTCGACCTGCTTGCGGCCCTTGCTGCCGCGCAACAGCTTCTCCAGGGAGAATTCCACGCCCTGCTTGCCCACGGAATCGCCCAGGGAGAGCTGGGGGTTCTTTTCCAGCTCCTCTTCGTTGGCCTCGGCCACATAGCCCAGCACGTGGGCCATGAGCGGCCCGAACGGATAGTAGCGCTTCTGCCGGGTGACGATCTCCAGGCCCGGATAGAGCACGGAGTTGGCCTCGATGCGGGTCAGGGCCTCAAACGAGAGGTCGGTGATCAAAATCAGGGGTTCAAACGGTTTGACCCGCTTCTTGCCGCGCCGGAAGGTCTCGGCCAGGGTGGCCCGGTCCACGCCGGTCCATTCCGACACCTTGGCCAGGGTGGCGTCCACGTTCTCGCAGTCCTCGCGCACCAGCCCCAGGGCGAAGCTCGGCTCGCTGACGGCCAGCGGCGTGCCGTCCTTGTCCAGGATGCGTCCCCGGGCCGAGTTGATGAGCACCTGCCGCAACTGGTTGTCGCGGGCCATCTCGGCGAACTTGGCCCCCTTGTGCACCTGGAGATACCACAGGCGCAGGGTGAACAGGCAAAAGATCCCGAGGACCAGGGACTGCAAGAGGATGAGCCCGGATCGGGGAGCGCGTTGCTGCGGAGTTTCGCTTTCAAGCCGCATGGTTATTTGCCGGCAAATGCTGATGGATAAGGTAGATGAGACCCCATTCGACAGGGAAAATCAAAATCTGAAGGATGCTCTCCAGCAGCAACCGCTGCAAGGGAATGGACCAGTCCTGCAACACGGCCATGACATTGATGAGCAGAAAATGCATCGTGCCGAGGCACAGGCCCAGAATAAACATGAAGAGAAAGTTGCGGGCCTCGAACAGCCAGTGGCCAAAAAAATACAGTCCGGCCAACATACCGTACCACAGCAGGCCCGTGCCGAAGGCCAGGACTGCCGGTGCCTTCCTGGATGAAAAGCCAGATGATCCCCAGCCAGACCGGCACCGTCCACTTCTCTTCCTGCATGGCCAAGATAAAACCCGGCGCCAAAAAGTCCACCCCGGGAATCACGCTCTGCATCCAGCCCCCCGCCAGGGTGAAGAGGGCCCAGAACACGATGGAGGACGGCCTCATTGGGGCATGATCCGGATGGTTTTGGATTTCCGGTGGCGCTTCTCAAGGGCCGGGGGCGCGGTAGCGCCGTCGCTCGCCGGAGCCGGTGAGGCCACGGTCGGCGCCGGAGTCGGCGCGGGGGCCGCCGGCGCCACGGACGGCTGGACCGCAACCGGCCGGGAAGGCGTCACGGCCGCCTTGGCCGCGGTCGGGGCCGGCAACGACTGGGGCAGGGCGGCCGCCGGCGGCGGCGCCGCTTCCGAGGCGGCGGCCCGGGCCCCGTCGGGCGAGCGGAACAGCAAGGCGACCTCCTCAAGCTGCCGGGGCTCGAAAAGCGGCACGGCCTGGATGACCTGAAAGAGCGACGAGCCCGACCGGCCGACCGCGGTCACCCGGGCCACGGGCAGGCCCTTGGGAAAAATATCCGCCAATCCCGAGGTCACCAGGATTTCCCCGGCCTCCACGGACACGCCCTGGGGCACGTATTCCATGAGCAGGTCGTGGTTGGGGCCCTGGCCCTTGAGGATGCCCTGGATGCGGTTGGTCTGGGAAACCACCGGGATATGGCTATTGGGATCGGTAATCAACAGCACCGTGGCGGCGTCGGGGGCCAGCCGAAGCACCCGGCCGACCACGCCTTCGGGCACCACCACCGGCGTGTTGACGACCACGGCGCTGGCGCTGCCCTTGTCGATGAGCAGGGTTTCCAGGGCGGCGTTGGGCCCCAGGCGCTGGGAAAGCACCCGAGCCCCCTGCCGCGTCCATTCCCCGGGCGGGGTAATGGCCAGCAGCCGGCGCAGGCGTTGCACTTCCGTGGCGTCCTCCCGCAGGTTCACCAGCTCCAGCTTGGCCGCATCGAGTTGCTGGCGCAGCTGGTCGTTTTCCTGGCGGATGCCGACGAAATAAAGATAGCGGTTCAAAAACGACGTGGTCTGGGCATGGACCCATTTCCCCGGGGCCAAGATCCACCTGGCGAATTCCAATCCGGTATGGCTCGCCAGCGTATCGACGTAGCCTGTCCGGATATTCCAGGTAAAAAGGCCCAGATAAAGAAACAAGCCGATGAGCAGGCCGATCGCGATCCGCTGGGGCAAGGGTTTAATCGATCGTGACCTCCCGCAGCACGTCCAAGTTGTCCAGAGCCCGACCGGACCCGAGAACAACCGTAGAAAGAGGATCCTCGACCACGGTGATGGGAAGCGACGTCTCCTCGCGCAACAGCTGGTCCAAACCGCGCAAAAGCGCCCCGCCGCCGGTCAGCACGATGCCCCGGTCCACGATATCGGCCGCCAGTTCCGGCGGCGTCTGCTCCAAGGCGATGCGCACCGCCTGCACGATGCTCTCCACCTGTTCGGCGATGGATTTCTGCACTTCCTCGGCGGTGATGGTGATGTTTTGCGGGATACCGGTGACCAGATCGCGGCCCTTGACCTCCATCTCGCCCTGACTGGTGGAATGGTGGGCCGAGCCGACCTGGATCTTGATCTGTTCCGCCGTGGATTCGCCGATCAGCATATTGTACTTGCGCTTGACGTACTGCATGATGGCTTCGTCCATCTTGTCGCCGCCGACGCGCACGGACTTGGAATAGACCACGCCGGACAGGGAGATGACGGCCACTTCGGTGGTGCCGCCGCCGATGTCCACCACCATATTGGAGGTCGGCTCGGTGATGGGCAGATTGGCGCCGATGGCGGCGGCCATGGGCTCCTCGATGAGGTAGACCTCGCGGGCGCCGGCGCTCTGGGCCGACTCCTTGACGGCGCGCTTTTCCACCTGGGTGATGCCGGTCGGCACGCAGATGATGATGCGCGGACGCACCAAACGCCGTGAATTATGCACCTTGGAAATAAAATGACGCAACATGGCCTCGGTGACCTCGAAGTCGGCAATAACGCCGTCCTTCATCGGCCGGATGGCCACGATGTTACCCGGGGTGCGGCCGAGCATGCGCTTGGCCTCAAGGCCCACGGAAAGCACCTTGTTGCCGCCCCTGGGGTTCTTTTTCACCGCCACCACGGACGGCTCGGACAGGACGATGCCCTTGCCCTTGACGAACACCAAGGTATTGGCCGTCCCCAAATCGATCGCCAGATCGTTGGAGAACAGTCCGAGTATTCTATCCAAAATCCTGGACATACCGCCTCGCTTGCCGCAAATTCGGCCCTCATGGTCTCGCAAACGCGTTGTGTTTGCCGATTCGCCCCGTGTTGTCAACGTCTGATTTTCCGGGCCGGTTCGTCATGATCCCGCGCTATAACGCACTTTCCAAGACTTTCCGAGCGCTCTACGGCCGCCGGGCCAGGAAAATTCCTCTGGATGCCGGAAGCGCCTGCCCCAACCGCGACGGGACGCTTTCCCGAGGCGGTTGCGCCTTCTGCAATGCCGTGGGATCAGGAACGGGTCTGTACCATAAAGGGTTCGGGCTTCGGGCGCAATGGGAGGCGCTCACGCCGCCGGCCCGCCGCCGCGGCGAAGCGCTCATCGCCTATTTGCAATCGTTTACCAATACCTACGGCCCGGCCGCCCGGCTGGCCGATCTGCTGGCCGCACTGGCCGAGCTGCCCGATGTGGCCGGCCTCTGCCTGGGCACCCGGCCCGATTGCCTGGACGCGACCAAATGTGCCCTGCTGGCCGCCTTTCCCGGCCCGGCCGGCCGGTCCGTCCGGCTGGAACTGGGGCTGCAATCGGCCAACGACGCCACGCTTCTCCGCATCAACCGCGGCCACGACAGCGCCTGCTTCGCCCGGGCCGTCCGGGAGGCGGCCGCCGCCGGCATCGGCGTCACCGCCCACCTCATGGCCGGACTGCCCGGCGAGTCCGTCCCCGACTTCCTGGCCACCATCGACTTCGTCAACGCCCTGCCCGTCTCCGGCGTCAAATTCCACAACTAGCCTGGTGGTCGACCGGCGCCGCCCTGGAAGGGCGTTTCCGCCGCGGCGACTACACCCCCATCAGCCGGTCGGACTATATCGCCGCCGTCTGCGCCGGCATCGCCCGGCTGCGTCCCGATATCGTGGTCGAACGCCTCAACGCCGACCCCGCCCCCGGCGAACTGGTCGCCCCCGACTGGGCCGCCGACAAGCGCGGCCTGCTCGCGGCCATCGCCGCCCGGCTGGAGGCGGACGATATTTGGCAGGGATGTGCGTGGGAGGGGGACGGAAGGAAGAATGCCTCCGGCGGCCGGGGGAATGATTCCCCCGGACCCCTCAACGCGCGGCCGTTTTGACGACAAGCGAAGACGCTTGCCGCCAAAACGGCCGCGAGGGGGGACAATAAAATTCCCTTAAGCGAGGATACCCCTCGCCCCGCAGGGGCGACGGCCCGCCCACCGGGTGCCCGCCTGGCCGTTCCCCCATGCAGGGGGTCTGGGGGAAATGATTTCCCCCAGCAGGTCCAGGGCAGCGCCCTGGCCGCCGGAGGCAAAGAGGGTTCAGGGCAGAGCCCTGGTCAGGTAGGGTCCGGGGAGGGGCGACGCCCCTCCCCGGACACCGGAGGCATCTCTCCCTACTCCAACGGCGTATTGGGCACCAGATTCCAGACGCCGCAGGGGCAGGCGTTGGCGCAGAAGCCGCAGCCGATGCATTTGTCCGGATCAGACACCATTTCGAACTCCGTGCCGTCGAGCTGCTTGCGCGAAATGGCCCCTTCCGGGCAGATGGTCTCGCACAGGCCGCAGTCGCGGCAGGCGCCGCAGGACGAGCACTGGCTGGCACAGCTGCCCAGGTCCGCGAAGTCCATGACGCGCGGATCGAAGTATTCCAGGGTGGCCCGCTTGTAGTCGAGCATGGCCCGGGTATCCTGGTGGGGACGCTTGCCGGCGAAGATCTCGATGATAGCCCGGGCGGCGTCGCGGCCGGAGCCGATAGCCTCGGTCAGCAGACCCGGCCTCACGATGTCGCCGATGGCGAACACCTTGGGATCGGTGGTCTGGTAGATCTCGTTGACCGTGATGTAGCCGCGCTCGGAGGCCACGGAATCGGTCAGGAACTCCAGGTCAGGCACGTCACCCACGGCCAGGACCACGGTGTCGGCCGGGACCAGGTCGCCGGTGGACAGGCGCACGCCTTCGGGCGTGATCTCCTTGGTAAAGCACGGCCAGCGGAACTTGGCGCCCACGGCCTCGGCGTCCTTTTTCTCCTTGCCGAAGGCGGCCGGCTTCTGGATGTCGATCAGGGTGACGTCATCGGCTCCCAATCGGGCGGCCTCGGTGGCCACGTCGCAGCCCACGTTGCCGGCGCCGACGACGACGACCCGCTTGCCGACCGTGGCCTCGCCCTTCTTGGCCGCCTTGAGGAAGGTCAGGGCCGGCACGGCCAGCTCCTTGCCCGGAACGGGCAAAAGCCGCGGCTTGTTGGCGCCCACGGCCAGGATGGTGAAATCGAAGTCGCTCACGATCTGGGCGAACTCATCCTTGGTCAAGGTCTTTTGCAGCTGAATATGGGGCAGGACCTTTTCCGCCCGCTTGATCTCGGCCTCCAGGACGTCCTTGGGGATGCGACTTTCCGGGATGGCCTGGGTAATCTTGCCGCCGAGCGTCTTTTCCAGGTCGTAGATCACGGCCTCATGACCGGCTAGCCGGAGCTGCCAGGCCACGGACATGCCGGCCGGGCCGCCGCCGATGACGGCCACCCGCTTGCCGGAAAGGGGCGGCAGCGTGGGCATGTGGTCGGCGGTCTTAGCGCTGGCCTTGCCGAGCATGGCCGTATCGAGCGGCTGCATGTGGCCGATGGCCCGGGTGCAGCCCTGCATGCACAGGTGCGGGCAGAGGTAGCCGCAGACCGTGGCCGGGAACGGCGTGTAGGCCAGGGCCAGATCCATGGCCTCGTCCATCAGGCCGTCGCGCACGAGCTGCCAGCGCCGCTGCACCGGGATGCCCGTCGGGCAGCTCGCCTGGCAGGGCGACAGATATTTGCGGTTTTCCCAGACCGGCACGAAACGGCGCAGCTCGCCGGTGACGATGAGCGGAATCGGACTGCGGTCGCCTTCGACCAAGTCGCCGATCAGGCCGCCCCGGCCCAGCTCGGCATCCCAGACGTGCTGCCGGAATTCGGTCATGGGCCGGCGTTTCCTGCCGGTCTTTTCATGGGGCGTGCGGGCCAGAAGCAACTGCCAGTCGTCCCGCACGGCCAGGGTATCGAAGGCTTCCGGCCGGTTGATGGCGGCCAGAAAGGTGCGCAGATTTTCGGTCAGCCAGGCCCAGGCCGCCTCGTCGATGGGGGCGAGCTTGGCGTCGGCCAGGGAAAAGCCCTTGTGGGGTCCCCGGAAGAAGATGCGGCCGCCCACCATGCCGACGCAGGGCCGGTAGCCCAGGACGTTGGCGGGATTCTGGGGCTCGAAGCCGCAGACCACGGCCGTGCCGCCGGCCATGAACTCCGCGAAGTAGTCGCCCACCGACCCGAGCACGAACATCTCGGGCGCGGCGTACTTGGGGTTCTGCTTGGTCATGGTCATGCCGCGGGCACCGATATTGCCCCCGATCATGACCCGTCCCTGGGCCATGGCGTTGGCCACGCCGTTGCCGGCGTTGCCGAGGACCACGATGTCGGCGCCGGCATTGAGCCAGCCGACGTCGTCCGAGGCCGGGGCGTCGACCACGATGGAGGTGCCGGGGAAGCCCATGGCCCCGACGCGCTGGCCCGGGGCGCCGGTGATGCGGACGTGAACGGGTTCTTCCTTGGAGATAAAGAGCCGGCCGCCCAGGCCGTGCTGGCCGTCGGCCTCGATGGAAAGATCGCGGGCGCCTTGCGTCACGGCCTTCTGGATGCGCTCCTCCAAGACGCGGGAGGAGACGCGGACGCCGTTTTCCAAGCCGTGTATTGTGACGGATTCGTGTGCCATGTGTGTGCTTGCCTTGCTGCGAAGTTTGCTGGTGCCCCCGGTCCTACACCACGTATTTGATCTTGAGGCGCTCGGCCGCGTGATAGTCGCTGATGCCCAGGGCGTCGGACATGCCGATGGGCAGCGAGGTGGACCGGCCCAGGGGGGCGACGATCTTTCTCAGTTCCGTATCGAAGGACAGGAACACGTCCACCAGCCGTTCGGCCACCTTCTCCGGGTCCAGCCGGCGATAGAGGCGCGGGTCCTGGGAGGTGATGCCCTTGGGGCACACGCCGATGTTGCAGACGTTGCAGCGATCGTACTCGGAACCCAGGCAGCCGGCCGCCGCCTGCATGAGGTATTTGCCCGACTGGACGGCGCTGGCGCCGAGCATGATCAGCGCGGCGGCGTCCGCGGCCAGGTTGCCGTTCTTCCCGATGCCGCCACCGGCGATCAGCGGAATCTCGTTCTGCTTCCCGGCCTTGACCAGCGTCAGGTAGCAGTCGCGCAGGTTGGAGGCGATGGGATGGCCCATGTGGTTGAGGGAGACGTTGTAGGCCGCCCCGGTGCCGCCGTCCTCGCCGTCGATGGCCAGCCCGGCCGCATAGGGATTGCGCACCAGGTTGTTGAGAACGGCCGTGGACGAGGTGGAGCCCGAAATCTTCGGGTAGACCGGGACGCGGAATCCCCAGGCCATGGACATGGACTGGATCATCTTGGCCACGGCCTCCTCGATGGAGTACTTGGTCTGATGGGTGGGCGGGCTCGGCAGGGAGACGCCGGCCGGCACGCCGCGGATGGCGGCGATGAGCTTGTTGACCTTGTACCACATCAAAAGGCCGCCGTCGCCGGGCTTGGCCCCCTGGCCGTACTTGATCTCGATGGCGCAGGGGTCTTCCTTCATCTCCGGGATGGCCCGGATGATCTCGTCCCAGCCGAAGTAGCCGGAGGCGACCTGAAGGATGATGTACTTGAGGAAGCGCGACCGGAGCATGCGCGGCGGGCAGCCGCCCTCACCGGTGCACATGCGCACCGGCATGCCCAGCTCCTCGTTCAAGTAGGCCACGCCCATGGTCAGGCCCTCCCACATGGTGGGGGACAGGGCGCCGAAGGACATGGAGCCGACCATCAGCGGATAAATTTCGCGCACCGGCGGCACCCAGCGGTGCTCGGCCAGGGCGGCGATGCCCTCTTCGGGGGGCCGGATGCGGCCGAGCAGGGTACGCAGGTCGAACTCGTGACGCCCGGCGTCCAGGGCCGGGTCGGTCAGCATGGAAATGCGGATGAACTTGATCTGATCGAGCAGGCTCCGGGGATCGTTGCGCCGCCCGCCCCGGGTGCGGGCGGTGCCGCCCCGGTTGTTGTGAAATTTCAGCGTCGTGGCCTCGGGGACCAGGCGCGGGGCGATGGCGTTGTTCGGGCAGACCATGTTGCACATGGCGCAACCGATGCAGTGGTAGGCCGGATCGGTGCGCTGCCGGACGCCGTAATAGATGGAAAAGCTGCTGGTCGGCTTCTTGGCCAGGGCCGGCGTGGTTTCCACCGTGCGTTTGCGGAAGACCCCAAGCTCGATGGCACTCACCGGGCACACGGCCGTGCAGCGCCCGCACAGGGTGCAGGCCTGCATATCCCAGTCAATGCGCCACGGCAGGTCGTTGACGCTTAGTGTTGACGGGGTAATGACTGGAGCTGATTGCATAAGGTAACCTCTTGGCATTCGGGGCGAACGATGGCCGTATCCAGGTGCATGGGTTGGAAATCTTCATGCGGATTGCGGTCAGGGATGGCCGCGTCGAGGCCGCAGATTTCCGACGAAAAGGCGAACAGGCCGGGCCGGCCGCCGACCACGCCGGGGCGCAGCTTCTTGCGGTCCTGCACCATGAACATGGTGTTGTCCGGCAGGCAGCCGATGACGCAGTTGGGCCCGTCGATGATGAGCTTGCGGCAGGTCTGCTTGATGCGCACGAGCAGTTCGCGGTCGGGATGGCCCTGCATTTCGGCGTCGGACAGCGGCGTGATGATGTGCTTGTAATACTCGATGCCCAGATGCAGCCGATTGAGCATGAAGTGCATGATGTGGGTGAACACCTCCGAGTCCGACTGGTAGCCGGCATAGCCCGGAAAGCCCCTGGACGAGAGGTATTCCCGGATGGGCACGAAGGCGGTGTTCTCACCGTTGGTCATGGTGCTGATGCCCTGAATGAAGAAGGGATGGCAGGCGTAGAGGTCGATGGCGTAGTTGGTGTTCTGCCGGCCCTGGGCCAGGATGCGGCGACAATTGAGCTCCGGACGGTCCAGGCCGAGATAACGGCCGATCGTCAGCGGGTCGCCGACTTCCTTGATCATGACGGTGTCGGGCCAGAAGGAAAACACCCGGATGTCGCCGGCTTCCCGGCCCATCGCGCGCAGTTCCAGGCGGATGGCGAGGAAGGCCAGCTCCCGGTCCTCCTGGGGCAGGGCCTTGACCGCGGCCGGGACCTGGTAGGCCCGGGCCAGATAGGTGCCCCGGACGGGCGTGCCGACCGGCGTCTTGGTCTTGGGGTCGAGGACGAGGGTCGATTTGGCGAAGAAACCCCGTTCATCCATATAGGCGTCGAGGCGCTCCAAACCGGCCTCGGTGAAAATGCCGGAAAGAATCGGCGCGTCCTTCATTTCCCCGAAGGGACCGCCCATATCACGGAGGAAGAGGCCGACGCCGGAACCGTCATGGCCTTCCTTCATGACGTTGAGGGCCTCGATGGCGCGCATGGGGGATACCGGATCCCGGCTGCTGCAGGCAAATAAGCGGCACATGGTCTACTCCGAATAAACGAAATCAATTTGAGGGGTTTTTTTCATAGTGACAAAATAGGCCATCGTAAAGGGAAAAATAGCATTCGGCCGACTCCTGGCTCAATGCCAAGCGATTCCGGTCGGGAAGCGTCCTGCAACGACGGCACGGGCAACGGATTGCATCGATTTTTACAAAAACGGCAAGAAGAACCCGTTTGTTGACCATCCATGGTGCAACGCGGCACCCCCTCGTCCGCCGCGACAGGCATCACGGCGGCAGGCGGAACAGACGCTTCCGCGCCAAAACCGGCGCACCGGACGCGCACACAAGACACCACTGTCATTAATAAGACCGATTCCCCGTCTGGCCAGGGCGGCGCCCGGCGGTTTCCGCGCCCGCCACACCCGAAGCGCCCTTCCGGTGACGCCGCCCTACCAGGACACCGGCAGGCGCACGACCTTGCCGGCTTTGTTGGAAAAAAGCAGGTAGCCGTTATCACGGCCGAAGCAATAGAGGTCGCGGGTCACGGCCACATCCTGCTTGCAATAGGCGGCAATCTCGTCCAGCCGCCCCTCCTTCCACCAGGCCAGGGCTTGCAGGCCGTCGGCGGATTTCTGCGCGCCGAGCGTGGCCTTGGCCAGGGTGTCCAGGGACAGCCGGTAGCCCAGACGCTGGTGCACCCGCTCCAGGATGTCCAAGGTGGGATACATCCCCGGATCGAAGGGCGCGGCCCCGGCCAGCACCTTGTAGTCGAAGCGGTTGATGTTGAACCCCACCACCAGGTCGCACTTGGCCAGGGCAATGTAGAGCTGCGGCAGCTCCTCCTGGCGGTAGACCAGAAAATCGTCACGGTCCGAGTCGTAGAGCACGGCCACGGACACGCCCATCTTGTGGGCGTTGCCCCAGCCGCCTACCTCGGCGGCCGCCCGCCGCGTCTCCACGTCCAGGACCCCGAACCGCATGGACGGCGCCGCCTTCGGGGCCGGACCGGGGACGACCGGTTCGTTGGGTTGTGGTTGTTCGTTGCACTCCGGCCGGCACGAGGCCGTTTCGGGCAGTTTTCCGGACATGAGCACCTCCAGCAGAAAACGGCAGGCCGCCTTGTCGATGGGCCGGTTGCCGGAACCGCACTTGGGGGACTGGACACAGGACGGACAGCCCGTCTCGCAAGGGCATCCGGCCACCACGGCCAAGGTCCGGGCCAAGGCCTCCTCGGCCTTGGCGAAGGCCAGCCGGGTCAGGCCGACGCCGCCGGGCATGCCGTCGTAGATAAACACGCAGGCCCGGCCGACCTGGGGATGGAGCGGAATGGAGATGCCGCCCAGGTCGTTGCGGTCGGTGAGGACCAGCAGCGGCAGGATGCCGATCATGGCGTGCTCCATGGCGTGGATGGCCCCCATGAAGTGGAAGAGCCGGCGGTCGAGCTCCTCCTGCACCGCCACGGGGATCACCCACCACAGACCCTCGGTCTCGAAGACCATGGGCGGCAGGTCCAGGGGCACGATGGAGAGCAACTGGCCGCCGTGCACGGCCCGGCGTTCGTAGCCGGTCACGGACTCGGTCACCTTGAGGCGGCCGTAAAACACCGGCGTGCCGCGCACGGCGGTCTCGCCCAAAACCTCCAGAATCTCCGTGCTCTTCTGGCCCCGGGCCCGGGTGTAGTAATCGACCTTGCCCGGCGCCACCCGCACCCGGCGCTCGGGAATCTCCAGGGCCTCGACCAGGTAGGACTGGCCGTGATGGATGTAGACGGCCCCGGGATGCGTCTCCTTGTAGGCCCGCATCTCGTCGATGCGACCGATGACCGTGCCGTCCGCCTCGATGGTGAACTGGCCGCCGGAGCCGCGCAGGTTGATGTCGCGGTGGGGGCGCTTGCGGGCGGCGAAGAGGCGGTTCCCGTCCTGGGAACGCAGGAGCAGGCCCTTGGCCTCCAGGTCGGCCACCACCCGGGCCATGGCCGGCGAGGCCAAAATCGGCTCGCCCACGACCAGGGGCAGCTCGGCGGCGGCGCACTCCAAATGGCGGCCGGCGATGACCGGGTTGTCCGGGTTGATGACGGCCGATTCCGGCGGCCGCTCGAAAAAATCGGCCGGATGGCGCATGAAATACTGATCCAGGGCGTCCTCGCCGGCGATCATGACCACGGCCGATTCCCGCAGGGCCCGGCCCACCCGGCCGCCGCGCTGCCAGGCCGACATGACCGAGCCCGGATAGCCGCACAGGATGCACAGGTCGAGGCCGCCGATGTCGATGCCGAGCTCCAGGGCCGAGGTGGAGACCACGGCCAAAAGCTCGCCCGAGGCCATGGCCGCCTCGATGGCCCGGCGCTCCTCGGGCAAAAAGCCCGACCGGTAGGCCGACACCCGGGCGGCGTAGGGCCCGGCCCGCTCGCCGATCCACAGGCTGATGAGCTCCGTCATCTTGCGCGACTGGGTGTAGACGATGGTGCGCAGGCCGCGCTTGAGGGCGCCGGCCAGCAGCATGACGGCGGTGGTGGCGGCGGACTGCTCGGGATTGACGAACAGGAAATGCCGGGCCCCGGCCGGGGCCCCCGAGGTGGTGACGGTCTCCACGGGAAGGCCGGTCAGGCTTCGGGCCAGCTCGCCGGGATTGCCGATGGTGGCCGAGCAGAACACGAAGGTCGGGCTGGTCCCGAACCGGCCACACACCCGCAGCAGCCGCCGGAAGACGTGGGCCATGTGCGAGCCCATCACCCCCCGGTAGGTGTGCATCTCGTCCACCACCACATGGGTGAGCCCGGCAAACAGGGTGCTCCAGGACTCGTGGCCGGGCAGCAGGGACAGATGCAGCATCTCGGGATTGGTGATGAGGATCTGCGGCGGATTGTCGCGGATCTTGCGCCGGAAATGGGAGGTGGTGTCACCGTCGTAGATGGCGCAGGTCGGCCGGGCCGAGGGCGGCAGGCCGGCCGTCAGCTCCTCGATGGCCTTTTTCTGGTCCTGGGCCAAGGCCTTGAGGGGATAGAGAAAAATCGCCCGGGAATCCGGGTTGCGGATCAGCTCCTCCAGCACGGGGAGCAGGTAGGTCATGGTCTTGCCGCTGGCCGTGGGCGTGGCCACGGCCACGTGTCGGCCGGCCCGGATCATGTCGATGGCCCGGGCCTGGTGGGCGTAGAGCCGGTCGATGCCGCGCCGGGCCAAAAGGTCGGCCACCGGCCGGGGAAAGGGCCGGACCGGGTCGGCGTAGACGGGCGGCGCGGCCGGAAAGACCCGGTGGTAGACCACCTGTCGCTTCAGGCGCTCGGCATCGAGCAGGGCGTCCACATAGGACGCCACGTCGTGGCCGGCCTCGGCACCGGCGGCAAGGGGCGATTCGCGGGATGGCATCGGCATGGCAGTACGTCTCGGGCCTCTCCGGTCATGGTCCAAAACGGGGCCGAGCGCAAGGCGCGGTCGGGCGCCGGCAAAAGGCGATTGCCGAGAACCTTTCCCTGTGCAATGATGGGAAAACGTCTCTTGCGGCCATATGTCCGGGCCATGCGGCCGCACTCGGAACCGCACCTTGCCCGTCAGGTCGTTCCATGCACGCCTTGCGGCTGTTCGGTCTCGACTCCCTCCGTGGGACCATACGAACCTTCACCTTCATCCTGGTGCTCTTGCCTGTGGTGCTGGCCGGGACCTTCTTTTCGCTGTTCGAACGGCAGCGCATTCTCGGCATGGAACAGACGCATCTGCTGGCCGCCCTGCACCACGACCGGGCCGTCGTCCGGGCCTGGCTGGAAACGCGGCTGGAAAACATCACCTTCCTGGCCAATCAGGCGCCGGTCCGCCAGGGCGACAAGGCCTTTCTGAAAAGCAGCATCCAGGCCTATCTGCGCGTCCACAAACACGTCTACACGGTGGGGCACATCAACACCGACGGCGTGGTGGATTTCGATTTCAAAAACCACGGCGGCCTCTTCCTCGGCGACCGCGGCTACGTGGCGGAGGCCAAGGCCGGGCGCGCCTCGATCCAAGCCGTGGCCTCCAGCCGGGGCACCGGCGGGCCGGTCTGCGTGCTCTGCACCCCGATCATCGACACGGCCGACCGCTACGCCGGGGCCCTGTTCATGCCCGTCGAACTCGTCTCCCTGGACTATATCCTGGGCGAAACCTCTCTCGGCCTGGTCAACGGCGGCGTTCTGCTGACCGACGACCAGGGCCGGATCCTGGCGCCGAGCCAGGCGGCCGCCACCGACCGACCCATCGCCGCCGCGCTCCTGCGGCAACTGCCGGCCACCGGCCGGGGGGCCGTCTTCCGCGAACCGGACGGCCAGGAAGTGGTCGGCGCCGTCCTGCCCCTCGACATCGGCAACTGGCTGCTGGTGCGGGAGGTCCCCACCGCCACGGTGCTGTCCGGCTACTGGCGGCAGACCCTCTGGGTGGCCCTCGGCGGCCTGGCCACGGTGCTGCTGATGACGCCGCTGGTGCTGCGCCTGTGCCGCCGGTTGGAGCGGCCCCTGGAAATGCTGGCGGCCTACGCCCGGGAACTCCAGGCCCAGCGCTACGAGCTGGCCTGCTCGACCGGGGAATCCACCGCCGACATGCCGCGGGAGATGCGGGAGCTTTACGAGGCCTTTTGCGGCATGGCCAGGGAAGTGCGCCGCCATATCGAGGAGTCCGAGCGCCTCGGCATCCAGGACCCGCTCACCGGCCTCTACAACCGCCGCTTTCTCTTCGCCGGCGGCACCAAGCTGGTGGAGGCGGCCCAGCGGGCCAAGCGCCCTTGCAGCTGCCTGATGCTCGACGTGGATCACTTCAAGAGGATCAACGATACCTACGGGCACCAAACCGGGGATCAGGCCCTGGCGCACCTGGCGGGCATCATCGCCGTCTGCGCCCGGGCGGCCGATCTGGTGGCCCGCTACGGCGGGGAGGAATTCGCCGTGCTGCTAACCGGCGCCACCCGGCAGCAGGGGCGGGAATTGGCCGAACGCATCCGCCGGGCCCTGGCCACGCACCCCTGTCAGGTCGGGGGCCATGTCCTGGCCATGACGATCAGCATCGGCGTGGCCGAGGCCCGCCAGGAAGTCCAGTTCGGCTCCGGCATGCTGGACGATCTGCTGGCCCGGGCGGACCGGGCCATGTATCGGGCCAAGACCGCCGGCCGCGACCGGGTGATGGAGGAGGAAAGCTAGCGCGTCCGGACCAGCAGACGGCGGAAGCGACCGACGCGCCCCGCCGTCCGGCCCCAGGCGCCGGCGACCTTATTTGGGCGAGTAGCCCCGGGCCTTCATACACTTGTTCACGAGATCGGTGATGCGATCCTCCCGGCCATCCTTGTCCGGCAGGTTACCCGTCGCCTTGGCCGCCTCGAAGTTACACTCGTTATAGTCCTTTTCTTCCTGGACGGACGAGGCGTTGGGATTTTTGTAATACGTTCTGCCACCGCATCCGAAAGCAAAAAGGGCTACGAACAAGACGCCCATGGCCGTGTATCGCATGTCACGCTCCCTGGCTCTGGTCGGCGGCGCGGGTCCGAGATGCCCGGGCGCCGGATCGGGCCGCTGTCCTAGTGTCCCGTAAGCTTATATTTTTTGAGTTTATATTGCAAAAGACTTTTGGAGACGCCGAGCATCTCGGCCGCCTTGACCTGGACGAAATTGGTGCGGGCCAGGGCCCGGCGGATAAGCGCGGCCTCGATCTTTTCCAAGGTCTCGTTGAGATTGATGGTCACGGGCAACAGGTCCACGGCGGATTTGTACTGGCTCTCCTCGTCCCGGATCTCGCCGGGCAGGTCCTCGACGCCGAGGAGTTCGGACGAGGCCAGCACCACGCACCGCTCCACCACGTTTTGCAGCTGGCGCACGTTGCCCGGCCATTCGTAGGCCGTGAGATAATCCATGGCGTCCGGGGTGAACCCTCTAAATTTCTTATTGTTTTCCGTGGAATACCGGTCAAGGAAATGGGCGACCAGGATGGGGATGTCCTCCCGACGCTCCCGCAGCGGCGGCATGGTGATGTGGACCACGTTCAACCGGTAGAACAGATCTTCCCGGAAGCTGCCGTTGGCCACCGCCTCGGCCAGGTTGCGGTTGGTGGCGGCCAGGATGCGGATGTCCACCTCGATGGGTTCGCTGCCGCCCACCCGCTCGAACTTGCGCTCCTGGATGACGCGCAGCAGCTTGACCTGCAACTCGCCCGACAGCTCCCCGATCTCGTCGAGGAAGATGGTGCCCTCGTGGGCCATCTCGAACCGGCCGCGCTTGCGGGCCACGGCCCCGGTGAACGAGCCCTTCTCGTGGCCGAACAGCTCGGATTCGAGCACGCCCGAGGCCAGGGCCATGCAGTTGACCGAGACGAAGGGGGCGTTCTTGCGGGGCGAGGCATAGTGAATGGCCTTGGCCACCAGCTCCTTACCGGTGCCGGATTCGCCGGTGATGAGCACCGTGGACCGGGTGGGCGCGGCCTTGGCCACCATCTCCAGCACCCGCTGCATGGCCTTGCCCCGACCGACGATGTTCTCGGCCATGAACCGGTCCTCCAACGACTGGCGCAACAGCAGGTTTTCCCGCTGGGCCGCGGCGAACCGGGCGGCCTTCTCCATGGTCAGGAGCAGCTCGTCGTTGGCGAACGGCTTGGTGATGTAGTCGAAGGCCCCCAGCCGCATGGCCTCCACCGCCCCCTCGATGCTGCCGAAGGCGGTCATGATGAGGACCGGCACGTAGGGGTAGTTGCGCTTGACGTGTTCAAGCACCTGCTGCCCGGTCATCTTGGGCATCTTCATGTCCGTGACGACGACGTCCACTTCCGACTCGTCCAGAAAGGCCATGCCGGTCTCCGGATCGTCCAGGGCGGTCACGCCGTAGCCGGCGTCGGACAGCATGGCCTCCAGCAGGAGCAGATAGTTCTTTTCGTCGTCGAGGATCAAAATCTGGCTGGGCATACGGTCTCTGGTTCTCCGTGGCGGCCGGGCTTCCCGGCGCCATCCCGTCAGGCGGCGGGAGGAAAGGTCATGGTCACCAGGGCGCCGCCGCCCGGCGCGTCATCCAGGCCGAGCACGGCATTGTGGCTTTCCACGATGTTGCGCACGATGGCCAGGCCCAGGCCCGTGCCCGCATCCTTGGTGGTGAAAAAGGGATCGAGCAGCCGGTCCTTGTTCTCGGGGGAAAATCCCGGCCCGCTGTCGGCCACGGTCAGCAGGACGGCTTTCGCCGAGGCCGCGGCGCTGATGACGATGGCGGGGGTCCCGGGCCTTTTCCTTGTCCTCGGCCAGGGATTCCAGGGCGTTGGACAGGACGTTGTAGACGGCCCGATAGAGCAGGTCCTTGTCCCCGCGCACCACCAGCCCCGGTGCGTAGTCCCGGGTCACGGCCACGCCCTGCTCCTCGCACTTGGGCTCCAGGAACGTCAAGGCCTGATCCAGCACCGTGGCCAGGTCCACGGGGTCCTGGCGGGGGGATTTGGGCCGGGCGTAGTCCAGAAAATCGCCCACGGTCTTGGAGAGGCGCTTGGATTCGTCGAAAATGGCGGACAACAGCTTGGCGTTGACCCCGTCGGAATCCTTGTTGCGCTTGAGCAGGAGCTCGGCGGTGGAACGGATGATCCCCAGGGGGTTGCGGATCTCGTGGGCGATGCCGGCCACCATCCGGCCCATGCCGGCCAGCTTCTCCTGCTGCTGCAACTCCCGTTCGAGCTGCTCGCGCTCCTGGATGCGCTGGTCGTTGATGCGGCCGGCCCGGCTGATGATCATGCGCAGCATGACGAACAGAAGCAGCGCCGACCCGAGTGAGGTCACGACGATGATGCGCTGGAAATCCACCACCTTCTGGTAATCCTCGGTGATGTCCTGGGACAATTCCAGCACGCCCATGATGACGCCTTCGGGATTGCCGGGCACCAGTGACCGCTCGGTGCGCAGGGGATAAATCGTGCGCAGGATGACCGAACCGCTCTTGAGATGCAAATTGAAGATGCCGCTCAAAAAACCGACCCGGCTCACGAGCTGGAAGCTCGACGTGCCCTGGTCCATGGCCTCGATGATGGCCTCGCCGGCATAGCCGGACTGGCCCACCAGCTCCCGGTCGGTGGAAAAGGACACCTTCTTGTCGAAGCCGTAGATGCGCACCTCGTTGACGTGGAAGCTGTGGATGGTGGACAGGATGGTCTTTTCCAGCCGGTCGTACTGGGCCGGCTGGCCCAGGTCCACCCGGCCGAAGCCGATGACCGTCGGCAGGGTGAACCGCTGGTAGATCTGATGGTTGAGGTTCTCGGCCAGCAGTAGGGCGAATTTCCGCTGCTTGGCCAGCACGTCCTGCCGGGCGTAGTTGGAGAGAAAGATGGACAGGAACAGGTTGACCAACAGGATCAGGGCCAGGGAACTCCAGGAGAGGAACTTGACGAGTCCCAGGGACTGATCGCTGTCCGATCGGGCGGTTTCTTTCACGAAACGCTCCTTGGCCAGCCCTCCCGCTAGAGGAATGAGCCGCTTTCTTGGGCGGTTACAGACGTTTCAAAAAGGCGCCCACCGCGGTCAGGGCCTTTTCCAGAATCGCGTCGCTCGTGGCGTAGGACAGGCGCAGGCACCGGTCGTCGCCGAAGGCCGCGCCCGGCACCGTGGCCACGCCCACTTCGGCCAGCAGGGCCTCGGACAGCGCCTTGGAGTCGGGAACGGCCGACGTGTAGTAGCCGGCCAGGCTCGGGAACAGGTAGAAGGCGCCGTTCGGCCGGGGACACACGGCCAGGTCCCACCCGGCGATGATGTCGAGCGCCAGGTCGCGGCGGCGGGCAAAGGTCCGGCGCATTCGCTCCACGCAGTCCAGCGGCCCGGTCAGGGCGGCGATGGCGGCCTTCTGGGCCACGGAGCAGACGTTGGAGGTGGACTGGCTCTGCAAGGTGGACATGGCCCGGACCACGTCCGGATGGGCCAGACAGTAGCCCACGCGCCACCCCGTCATGGCGAAGCTCTTGGAGAGCCCGCCCGTCACGGCCACGTGCTCGGGGTGCTTGGCGAAATGGACGGACATGGAGGCCGGCTTGGCCGGTTCGTAGACCAGCCGGTCGTAAATCTCGTCGGCGATGATGAGGATATCCCGGTCCACGGCCCAAGCCATGATGGCGTCCAGGGCCTCGGCCGGGTACTGTGCCCCGCTGGGGTTGGACGGGGAATTCAGGATCAGGGCCCGGGTGGCCGGCGTCACGGCCCGGTCCAATTCCTCGACCGACAGGAGAAAGCCCCGGTCGGGCGAACCGGGCACGGGCACGGGCACGGCCCCGGCCAGCCGGAGCATGTCCGGATAGCTCACCCAATACGGGGCCGGAACCAGGACCTCGTCCCCGATGTTGAGGGTGGCCAGGAAAAAATTATACAGGGCCTGCTTGCCGCCGTTGGTGACGATGACCGCCTCGGTCGGCGCGGTGACGCCGTAGCTCGCTGCAAAGGAAGCGGCCACGGCCGCCCGCAGGTCGGGCAGGCCCGGCACCGGCGTGTAGCGGGTCCAGTTTTCGTCAATGGCGCGCTTGGCGGCGTCCTTGATATGGTCCGGGGTGGGGAAGTCGGGCTCTCCGGCCGACAGGTCCAAGATAGCCTTGCCCTGACGGCGCAGTTCGGCGGCTTTGGCGGCCATGCCCAGCGTGGCCGAGGGAGCGATCGATCGCATACGAAGGGCGGTACGCATTGCCCGAAATCCTTACGGTTAAAGGGTTCACCAGGGGGCCGCGACGCGACGGCGGCGGCAAAAGTAGTGAATTTGCCGGAAAAGGTAAATCGGATGGAGCCGAGTCTCAAAAAAAACGTGTGTCTCCCTTTTGCCGCCCCCCTGGTACGGGCACGGTTGGTCCGCCGCTTCAAGCGCTTCTGCCTGGAGGCCCGGGGGCCGGAGGGGATGTTCGTGGCCCATACCAACAATACCGGCTCGATGCTCGGCCTGCTGCGCCCGGACGAGGAAATCGCCCTGTCCGTGTCGGCCAATCCCCACCGCAAGCTGCCCCATACCCTGGAAATGGTTCGCGTCCCGGATTTTCGGGAGCCCTTCTGGGTGGGGGTCAACACCCTCACGCCCAACCGGCTGTTCCGGCTGGCCATGGCCGCCGGCGCCCTGCCGGAGCTTGCCGGCTACGACCGGGTGCGTCCCGAGCCGGCCTTTGCCGGCGGCCGGCTGGACTTTGCCCTGACCGGACCGGACGGGGAGTGCATGGTCGAATGCAAGAACGTCACCCTGGTCGAGGACGGGGCGGCCATCTTCCCGGACGCCCCCACCGCGCGGGGCCGCAAGCATGTAACGGAGCTGACCCGGCTGTGCCGCGAGGGCCGCCGCCGGGCGGTGTTGTTTTTTTTGGTCCAGCGCCCGGACGGCGGCTGCTTCGCCCCGGCCGACGCGGTGGACCCGGACTACGGCGACCTGTTGGCCGAGGCCATGGCCGCCGGGGTGGAGGTCCTGCCCTACCGGGCCGCGGTCAGCCCCGCGGGCATCGTCCTCGGCCGGCGTCTGCCCCTGGCCCCGAGCTTGCGGGCCCGGGCGGCGCGCGCCGCACAAACGGCCGTCGACGGTTTTTCCTCTTGAAATGGGGCGCGGGAAACCCCATTGTCGCTGAGGTCCCGACGGTCTCGGCCGTCTTCCAGCCAACGTCACACGACGAGGAGGCGATATGCAACGCGTTTTCGTGACCATCTTCCTGCTGACCCTGCTCCTGTCCGGCCTGGGCTGCGCCAGATCCCATCCTGCCTCCGTGGACGAGGTGTTCATCCGCTACGACACCGATAGAAACGGCGTCATCACCAAGGAGGAGTTCACCTCCCAGTGGAAGGACCAGATCAAGGCCGAAGCCGCCTGGAAGCGGGTGGACAAGACCCAGAAGGGCTCCATCTCCCGGATCGAGGCCAACCAGATTCCCATGAACGTCTGGAGCGACCTGGACCAGGACAACATGCACTAGCCCGGGCCGCGACCGGCCAAAGGGCCCGCGCGCGCCTCGCCAAACCGCTTCCGGGCGCTCGGGCTCTTTGTCCGCGGCCAGCCGGCCGCGCGCGTTGTGATCGGGGAAATCTTGATGTATCCAGGCGGAAGCCGCCGTCGACGGAGGTCGTGTCGTCACGGCCGCCGGATCCGGCGGTTCCGGAGCGTCAACCCGAGCCTTTCGAGCATCCCAATGAAACGTGTGTCCCTTGCCGTCCTGTGCCTTGCCATGCTGTGCCTTGCCGCGCCCGGTCGCCTTCGGGCCGAGCAGGTCGTGTTTCAGGGCAAAAGCGTTTGCCCCATCCGGTGCATGATCGTCTGGCCGTTCGTCCGGAACCCCGTCCAGGCCGGGGCCGTCAAGGCGGACAAGGGCGTGGCCATGGCCGTCAGCATCCAGCCGGAATCCCCGGCCCAGGAAAAATCCGCCGTGGCCCTGGGCTCGGACCTGCGCGCCCTGCGCATCCGGACGGTGGACGCCCGGCTGGGCCAGCCCGTGGTAAAGGATCAGCCGCTCCTGTACTACGCCATGCCCCCGGACCGGGTGATCGTGGAACGCGAACGGCTCTCCCGAGGCCAGCTCACCAATCTCGAACGGGCCCTGGCCGCGGTCAATTACCAGTTGGCCATGCAGAACCAGCAACAGCAGGAACTCAAAAAGGCCGTCACCCTGACCACCGCCTCGTCGCGCACGGTCCGGACCGCCACCATGGATTTCGAGAGCCTGCTCAAGAAGCGCGACGCCCTGAACTCCGCCTACGAAGAGGCCAAGGCCCGCTACGCCGACGATCTCCAGCTGGCCCACAAGCGGTTCGGCAAGACGATCGACCTGCGCAACTTTCCCCGCCAGGAAAGCATCAACGCCTGCGCCACCGGTCGCGTTCTCTGGCTGAACTCCAGTTGCGTGCCGGGCGCGGTTTTTACCAAGGAAACCAGGCTGGCCATCATCGGCCAGATGGACCCCATCCTCGTCCAGGCCGCCGTCCATGAAATCGCCGTGCACAAGCTCTCGGTCGGCGACGCGGCCACCCTCACCTTCGCCAGCCTGCCGGGTCAGACCTTCCGCACCACCATCGCGAAGATCATCAACCTGCCCCAGCCGGCGCGCTCCCAGGAGCCCTCGCTCTATCAGGTGGAAATGTCCCTGCCCAATCCGGACGTCCGGATCAAGGAGGGCATGCGCTGCGACGTGTCGGTCACCGTGCCCGACGGCAAGCGGCCGTAACCGCCCGGCAGCCCCTATCGCCCGCCGAGAAAAGCGGGATTACTGAGGAATTTGACAAAGATTTCGCCCGTTCCCGTGGCGAAGACGATCTTGCGTCCCCGTTCGCCGCCGACGTTGGAAGCGGCCACCCGCAGGCCCAGTTCGGACAGGGTGGTAAAGGCCGTCTCCACATTGCGCCGGCCGACGGACATCTCCTCGGCGAACAGGGCGCTGGCCCCACCAAATACCTTGCACTCGATCTCGTAGCGGCTGACGCCGCGCCGCTCCAGCCGGGCAAAAAGCGTCCGGATGGCCGTGTCCACGAACTTGTAGGGCGACGGGTCCGGTTCGTGCAGCCGGTATTCCTCGGCCCGGGGAAGCAGGGCGTGGAAGATGGCGGCCATCCCCCGGTTCGGCACGAAAAACGTCACGGAAACGCACGAACCGAGCACCGTATGGGCGATGGTGGGCGTCTCGTAGATCCCCCCTTGGGCCACGTTCAAAAACAGCGGTCGGTGGTCGGGGTACCGCTCTAAAAGATCTTGCATGGATCACCGGCCTCTACGTCGTCCTCGCCGAAGGGATTCTCCACAAGTCCAAGGGTCATCAACGCCTCCAGCAAGGTCCCGGGCGTGAAGGGTTTGGTCACATAGGCCTGGGCTCCGGAGTCGAACTGGGCCCGCAGCATGTTGCCGGGATCGTCCAGGCTCGACAGCATGACGGCCGGCACGACCTTGTCCGGGGCCACGCCGTGTTCGGCCTCCAGCCGGCGGATGGCGGCCAGGGCCTCATGGCCGTTGAGCTCCGGCATCAGGATGTCCATGACCACCAGGTCGTAGGGAGCGCCGATGTCCAGGGCGGCCGCGAACAAGGCCAGGGCCTCGCGGCCGTCCGCAGCCTGGTCCGGCGAAAAGGCCTGGCCCAGGGCCTGGCTGATGAGATGGCGCTGATACCGACTGTCATCCACGATCAAGACGCGTGGCATAGGAAGCCTCCCGCAGCACGGATTTGCCGTCGCGCCCGGCGGCGAGGACAGATGCGGCCAGGGTCCGGCCGGCCTCGTCCATGGCCATCCGCAACAGCCCCGGCACATCGACCACCAGGGCCATGTCGCCGGCTTCGGTAACCGTCCCGCCCAAAACGCCCTCGATCCTGCCGAGGGCCTTGCCCAGATGCTTGAGCACCGCCTGTTTGCGGCCGACCACCGTATCCACCACGATGCCGGCCCGGCGCTCACCCTGATGCACGGTCACCACATGGGACAGCCTGGAGGGGTCGCCGGGAAATCCCAAAAAATGCCGCAGGCAGACGAGCGGCACGGCACGCCCGCGCAGGTCCATGACGCCCCGGCCGGCACGCAGACGGCAGGTCGCCGGCAGTTCCAGGCACTCCTCCACATAATCCAAATGCAAAAAATAGGACACGCCGGCGCACCGCACCTCCAGGCAGTCGATGATGGCCAGGGACACGGGCAGGCGGATGGTAAAGGACGTCCCGACCCCGGGCGCGGAGGCCACCTTGATGCGGCCGCGCAGCGCGGCCAGGCCCTCGCGCACGGCGTCCATGCCCACGCCCCGGCCCGAGACCGCGCCCACGGCGGCGGCCGTGGACAGGCCGGGCAGAAAGATCAGGTTCAGGGCCTCGTCGCCCGACGGCCGGCCGGCCGGGTCCACCATGCCGGCGGCCACGGCCTTGTCCCACAGCGTGTTCACGTCGATGCCGGCCCCGTCGTCGGCGATGACGATCACCACGTCATTGCCGTCCTGCCGGGCGGACAGGGTGATGGTGCCCCGGCGGGGCTTGCCCTGGGCCAAGCGTTCCTCGGGCGGTTCGATGCCGTGGTCCACGGCGTTGCGCAGCAAATGGATGCAGGGCGTATTGAGCTGCTCGATGACGGATTTGTCCAGCTCGGTGTTCTCCCCGACCATGACCAGCTCGGCCTCCCGGCCCAGGGCGGCGCAGGTGTCGCGCACCAGCCGGCGGTATTTGGGGAAGCTCACCTTGATGGGCAACATGCGCAGGCCCAGGACCTGGTCGCGCAGCAGGCCGGCCAGCCGCTCGACCTCCTCGGTCACGTCCCGCAGTTCGGCGTCGCCCCGCCGCCGGGACAAGGCGGCCAGCCGGGACTGGACGATGCCGAGCTCCCCGATCCGGTCCACCAGGATGTCCAGTTCCCGGGCCGGGATGGCCAGTTTGCGGAAATGCTCCCGGGACGACGTCTCCGCGGAGGAGACTCCGGCCGGCGCGGCCTCCCCGGCCGCCGGGATCGGCGCCAGCAGGGCGTTGAGCCGGGCGATATCGGCCGTCACGTCCCGGTCGCCGGCCTCCGTCGGGTGCTCGGCCATGTCCGTGATCCGGTCGAAGGCGGCCAGCAGCTCCCCGATCAGGCCGGGCGTCACGGCCAAGCCACCGTCGCGGACCACGGCCAGGACCGATTCCACGGCGTGGCACAGCGACACCAGCGGCGCCAGGCCCAGGGCGCCGGCATCGCCCTTGATGGTATGGGCGGCCCGGAAGACGGCCTCCACCTTGGGCCGCGACGGTGCGTCGCCGGCGGTTTCCAGATCCAAAACCGCCGCCTCGATGCCCCGCAGCTGCTCCAGGCAGCTTTCGGTAAACAACTCGTAGAGTTTTTCGTCTTCGACCATAGGCACCGGCAACCAGAGGGTATGCCAGCAACCACTCTACGGCCCGCGGCTTTGGGAAGCAAGGAGGGGAGGCCCCAATAGCGGCACCGACCCCGTTTTTCGGCAGGCTCTTAGAGGGGACGGACGTCCACGCCGGTCGCGGCCAGGATGTGCGCCCGCAGCCGTTCCAGGCGCGCCGTCAGGTAGGCCAGCTCAAAGGCCTCGGGCAGCTCCTCGAAATCGGCCATGTCGGGATCGATGGCGTCCAGGTCGAAATGCGCCCGGTCGGCCACCAGGTGCACGAAATCGGAATAGGAGGGAAAATCGAGACGCTTTCCCGGGGCCCGCAGACTGCGGGCGAAGGCCAAGGCCTCGACGTACGGGGCGGCCAGGGCTGTCACGTCCGACATGGGGCGGGAACCTCCTTCCCGGGGCGGCGCACCGGCAGGCCCCCCGCGCCGGAGGGCTTACGGACACGGACTATTGCTGGGGATTGAACACCTGGAAGGTCTTCTTGACCGAGGTGCCGTCGGCGGCCACGGCGGTCAGGGTCCAGTCGCCGGTGGCCATCTCCCACTCCTTCGAAAAGGTGAAGGTGCAATTGTATTCCTTGCCCGTGATGACGTCGACCTCGGCTTCGTTCTTGAAGACGACTTCGTTCTTGGCCGGATCGATGAGGCCCGGCGAACTGGTGATGATCTTCACCTTGGACGTGCCGCCGGCCGGGGCCAGGGTCTTAAACCGCATGCCGAAGCGCGTCCCCAGCTTGCGGGGCACGGCCGTGGTGACCGTGGCCACTTTCCCGCTCTCGTCGAAAATGCCGTAATCCACCAAAACGATGGTCGGCTCCTTGGGCTTTTCTTCCTTGCTGCCCAAGCCGAAGAAATGCAGGGTCGAGGAACAGGAGGCCAAAAGCAGGCACAACACAGGCAAAATCGCAAGCAGGCGTTTCACGCGCTTTCCTCCAGGGCCGAGACGGCCAAGGTGATCATGGTACACGCCCCAATGACTCCTCCAGACGTTCGTGTCAAGGGAGGCGGCCGGCGAAAACGGCCACCTACCGGGCGAGCGTGCCGAAGACCAGGGCCTGTAGGGGCGTTTTTCCGGCAAAAAAAGCGTCCAGCGCCGGACGCTGCCTGGCGTCCAGGCGCAAGCCGGACACCGGCAAGGGCCCGGCTTCCCCGCCGTAAAGGGCCACGGCCCGATCGCACAGGGCCGCCGGCACGAAATCCGCCGCCAGGCGCAACGGCGTGGCCGACCCCTCCTCGAAGGCCAGCAGCGGCCCGGCATAGCGGCTGCGGTCCGGCCCGAGCACCAGGTTGCCCGTCCGGATCAGGGTCTCCTCGACCCGCGCCGGCGCGACGCCGGCCCATTTGCCGAGCAGTTCGCCGAAGCTCGGCCGCAGGGCGAGATAATAGTACGGATCGATCTTGAGGGCCATGGACACCCCCGGCACGTTGAGGATGTCCGGGGATTCCCGGTAATGCCGGCCAAGGGCCTCCTCCAGTCGGGTCAACACTTCGCTATAGTCCACGAGCATGGCCGCTACCCTCCACGGTTACGGGCCATATCGAGCAGATAGGGGGCCAGTCCTCCCATGTCCCGGGACGTGTGCCCCAGCACCTCGCGCCAGACCTCGTCGGATTCCATACAAAAATAGAGCCCGCGCGAAAAGCCGTGTTTGGCCAGCCGATCGACCAAAAAACGGAACTGGCGCACGCGAAGGGGCCGCAGCAGCCGCTTTTTGCCGTCCGGCCCCACCACGAATTCGTTCAGCATATAGCGCGGCACGGCCCGGCCCTCGGCGGCGAGCCGCCCGGGCAGCTCGGGCAGGCAGCGAAACGAGCCCAGGCTCATGTAGGCGATGTCCCGGGGCCGCAGGTAGTCGAAAATCATGTCCACCGTGGCGGCGTAGCCCCGCTCCCAGCCCGGAAACAGGCAGACGGGATCGAAATGCAGGCACACCCGGAAGCCGGCCCGGACGCACTCCCGGGCCGCCGCCAGACGGGCCGTGAGGGGAGCGGTGTCCCGCTCCTCGGCGGCCACGATCTCCGGGGCGTTGAGCGACCAGGCCGGCAGCACCCGATCCGGATGCGGATCGGCCGCCATCCAGGAAAGATCGGCCGTCTTGGACTTGAGCTCCAGGATCACGTTGTCGAAAGCGGCCAGAAAGCCGAGCAGCTCGCGGGTATGGCCGGTAATGGGCTCCAGGGCCAGGGAATCGGCGAACTGGCCCGTACCCACCCGAAACGTCCGGGTGCGGTCGCGGCCGAAAATCCGGCCCAGCTCGTCGAACATGGCCTCGGTATTGGCAAACGCCGAGAGCGTCCGGTCGCGGAAGTAGGCCCGCAGGATGCAGTAGGAGCAGTCCATGGGGCAGTTCTCGCCGATGTGAATGATCTGGTAGCTGCAGCAGCGATACGAGCGGGTGGCCGGGCAGGGTCGCAAAAACCGCCCCCGATGGGCCTTGATGTGCAGCGTCCGGCCGCCGTTCGGGGCCGGCGGCGGCAAGGCTTCCGGTTCGAGCACGGTCACCGCCGCCTCCGGCAGGGCGGCGCGAGCCCGGGCGACCATGGCCGATCCCGCCACGGCCGCGTCCACGGCCAGGGCGGTGATGTCCCACATAGGGCCGGTCACGCCGGCGCTCCGTCGTCCTCGGCCAGGTGCAGGATTTTCGGCAGGTCCGGGTGTTCGGCCATGGCGGCCAACCGGGCGGCCGCCGCCGTCAGGTCCGCCGGGCTGCGGACGGTCGTCTCGACGGTCACGGCGTCGGCCTCGAAGCCCTGGCTCGGCTTGAGCCGCACCCGACTGCCCCGGGTCAGCTCCCGGGAAAGCACGGTGAAACGCGCTTCCAGGCTGGTGGTGGCCGGATAGCGCATCCGGCGCACGGCGGCCAGCACCCCGGCCGTCAGATCGTTGGGGGAAAGCCCCCGCCCGGGCAGATCCAGGGCCCCGGACCGGGCCAGGACCGCGACCGGCGCCTCCCCGGCCATGGCCGCCGCCTCCAGGCTCCACGAGACCACGTTTTCCAGATTGGCCCGGGACCAGCGCACGGCGGCGAACAGCGGGGCCAGGGCGGCCAGGGTGGCCGCGTCGCAGTCGGCCAGACTCCCGGCGGCGGCCAGCGGCAGATGCCCCGAGGCCAACAGCGCGTCCAGGTCCGGCGGCAGGGTCAGCCACCGGGCCAGCTGCCGGGCCCGCCGGTCGCCCGGGGCGAAGAGGTAGGGTCCGGCCAGGGTCTCGAAGTCGGCCGGGCTGCCGTGGGCCAGAAAGTAGCGGCCGGCCGCCGCCAGCATGGCATCGGTGACGGTGCGGCCCAGATTGGAGGCCAGGTAGACCAGCCCCAGGCGCAGGGGCAGGGGCGCCGCCGCCAGGGCCGGCGACAGGTCCGCCGCCTCCGGGACCACGGCCGCCAGGGTCCGTCCCCGCAGCCGACCCAGGGCCTCGGCCCGGCGCGACCCGGCCGCCAACACCGGCCGGTCGCCGTCGAAGACCACCATGGCCGGCGTGATCTGGCCCACCTGTTCGAGCGACGCCAGCAGCGCCGCGTCGGGCGGTGCGTACCAAAACAGATGTGCGGCCCTGGTTTCCAGGTCGCGCGGATGGAAAAAGTATGGCTGCACGATGTCGGTATCTTTACGGTTTTTCAGGACATCCCATCATTTCAAGAAGTTGCCGCCTTGACAAGGAGTGACGCGTGCTCCAATATGCCGAAACTTGCGGAAAAGCCAAGGGCTTGAAAATGCCTTGCATTTCTGCGTCTGGCTCTTTCTCTCCTTCGGATCGTCACCCGGCCGCCGGCAGGCGGCACACGATACGGTTACTGGAAAAACGCCTCGTGGCGTCTACACCCCGTGACAACGCCTAGCATAAAGGGAGAAGGGAATGTCGGAAAACATTGTCAACCAACGCACCTACGCCCTGGTCGGCCATGGCGGCTGTGGCAAGACCTCGGTGGCCGAAATGCTTCTGTGCACCACGGGAGCCGTGCCGCGACTGGGCAAGATCGAAGAGGGCACCACCACCCTCGATTACGAGCCCGAAGAAATCAAGCGCCGGGGCAGCACCCAGCCCGGCTTGGCCACCTTCCTCTACAACAAGAATCGGCATTTTCTGCTCGATATCCCCGGCGACGGCAGCTTCAACGGCGACCTGCCCATCCTCCTCGGGGCCGTGGATGCGGTCGTGTTCGTGGTCGATGCCGTGGACGGCGTCAAGCCGCTGACCAAAAAGCTCTGGGGCGAGGTGACCAAGCGCAACCTGCCCGTCATCTTCTGCATCAACAAGATGGACCGCGACCGGGCCGATTTCGACATGGCCCTGACCGACATCCGGGAAAAACTCGGCATCAAGCCCTACATCCAGAACCTGCCTATCGGCGCCAAGGAACAATTCAAGGGTGTCGTCAACGTTTTGGAGAACAAGGCGTATTACTTCGACACCAACGGCGGCGTCACCGAAGGCCCGGTGCCCGACGACATGGCCGATGCCGTGGAACTCATGCGCGAGACCATGGTGGAGGAAATCGCCGTTTCCGACGAACAGCTCATGGAGCGCTACCTGGAAGGCGAGGAAATCTCCACGGAAGAGCTCCAGCAGACCGTGCGCGCGGCCGTCATCAAGGGCCAGCTCTATCCGGTCTGCGCCGTGGCGGCCCTCCAGAACATGGGCGGCGGCCGGCTGCTCTCCGCCATCCAGGCCACCTTCCCGAGCCCCCTGGAAAGCGCGGCCGGGGCCAAGACCATCACTTCCTCCGACGGGACCGAAATTCCGGTGGCCGAGGACGGCCCGGTGGTGGCCTACGTGTTCAAGACCCTGTTCGATCCCTTCGCCGGCCAGCTCTCCATGACCCGCATCCTGACCGGCACCCTGGCCCCCAACGCCGACCTGCAAAACCCGGCCACCGACACCGTGGAGCGTGCCGGCCAGATTCTGCTGCCCCTCGGCAAGGACACCACCATTTCCAAGGACCCGGTCGGCCCCGGTTCGCTGGTGGCCCTGGCCAAACTCAAGAACACGGCCACCGGGCACACCCTGTGCGACCCGAAAAAGCCCGTCACCATCGCCTCGCCGGTGCTGCCGCCGCCCATGATCTCCTACGCCCTGGCCCCGGCCGAAAAGGGCGACGAGGACAAGGTCTTCTCGGCCATGTCCAAGCTTTTAAGCGAGGACGTCACCCTCTCCATCACCCGGGATGAGGAGACCGGCGACATTCTGCTGTCCGGCATGGGGCAGACCCATCTGGAAACGGCCGTGGAAAAGGCCAAGCGCCGCTTCAAGGTCAGCCCGGTGCTCAAGGCCCCCAAGATCCCCTACCGCGAGACGGTCAAGGGCAAGGCCGAGGTCCAAGGCCGACACAAGAAGCAGACCGGCGGCCGCGGCCAGTTCGGCGATTGCTGGGTGCGCATGGAAGGCCAGCCGCGCGGGACGGGCTACGCCTTCGTGGACGCCATCGTCGGCGGCGCCATCCCGCGCCAGTACATCCCGGCCGTGGACAAGGGCATCCAGGAATCGGCCGTCCGGGGCTACCTGGCCGGCTATCCGCTGGTGGACTTCAAGGCCACCCTCTACGACGGCAGCTTCCACCCCGTGGATTCCTCGGAAATGGCCTTCAAGGTGGCCGGCTCCCTGGCCTTCAAGAACGCCTGCGAAAAACTCAAGATCTCCCTGCTCGAACCCATCGTCCTGGTGACCGTGAGCTGCCCGGACGAATACATGGGCGACATCATCGGCGACCTGTCCAGCCGGCGCGGCAAGGTCCTGGGCTCGGATTCCACCGGCGGCATCACCGAAATCCAGGCCCACGTGCCCATGGCCGAAATGCAGGAATACGCCAAGACCTTAAGCTCCACGACCGGCGGCCAGGGCGCCTTCACCATGGCCTTCGACCACTACGAGGAATGCCCGCCGCCCATCGCCGACAAGGTGATCGCGGAGAGCAAGAAGAAGGAAGAATAGGACGTTTATAGCCTCGGGGCGGCGCCCCGAACCCTGCCGGGGGGCGTGATGCCCCCCGGCCCCCCCTCGACCGGGGACTCTTACACTATGACCCGCGAAGCGCCTTGACGCGTATCAAGGAAGCAAGGGATTCCCTCCCCCGATTCGTATCGCCATGGCCCAAATTCTTCTGATCGACGACGACGCCACCTTGCGGGAAACGTTCGGGGCGCTGGTGGGCCGGATGGGCCATGCCTTCACCTGGGCGGGCAGTCTGGCCGACGGCCGACGCGCCCTGGCCGCCGGGCCCACGGACGTGGTGCTGCTCGATTTGCGGTTGCCCGACGGCTACGGCCTGGACCTGATGCCCGAAATCAAGGCCGCACCCGGCGCGCCCGAGGTCATCATCATCACCGGCCAGGAGGACCCCGAAGGCGCGGCCCTGGCCATCAAGTCCGGCGCCTGGGACTACATCCAGAAGCCGCTCACCCCGCACCGGGTGTCCCTGCCCCTGACCCGGGCCCTGGAATACCGGGACCAGAAGGCGGCCCGCCGGCCGCGCACCGTGCTCAAGCGCGAGGCCATCGTGGGCAGCGGCCCGGCCATGGAGGCCTGCCTCGACCTGGTGGCCCAGGCCGCCGATTCCGACGCGGCCGTGCTCATCACCGGCGAGACCGGCACCGGCAAGGAGCTGTTCGCCCGGGCCATCCACGCCAATTCCCGGCGGGCCAACAGCAATTTCGTGGTGGTGGACTGCGCGGCCCTGCCGGAAACCCTCGTGGAAAGCGTGCTGTTCGGCCACGTCAAGGGCGCCTTTACCGGCGCGGACCGCGACCGGGACGGGCTGTTCAAACTGGCCGACGGCGGCACGCTGTTCCTCGACGAGGTGGGCGAGCTGTCGCCGGGCATCCAGAAGACGTTCCTGCGCGTGCTCCAGGACGGCCGCTTCCGGCCCGTCGGCTCGAAAAACGAACTGCAAAGCGATTTCCGGCTGGTGGCCGCCACCAACCGCAACTTGCTGGCCATGACCGAAAGCGGGGGATTCCGGGAGGATCTGCTCTACCGGTTGCGCACCATCGTCATCACCCTGCCGCCGCTACGCAACCGCACCGAGGACATCAAGCCCCTGGCCATCCACTACATGAACCGGCTGTGCGAGCGCTACCGGCTGCCGACCAAGGGATTTTCCGAGGAGTTCTTTCAGGGCCTGGCCGCCTATTCCTGGCCGGGCAACGTGCGCGACCTGGCCAACACCATGGAGCGGGTGCTCCTGCAACACCGGGGCGAACCGGTGCTCTACCCCATGCACCTGCCCGACGAAATCCGCATCCAGGTGCTCAAGGCCGAAAGCGGCGCCGGACCGGAAGCCCTGCCGCTCCGGAACATCGCGCGGCCGGCCAATGGCCTGCCGCGCTGGAAGGCCTATCGCCGCCGCGCCCTGGACGCCGCCGAACAAAGCTACCTGCGCGACCTGCTGACGGCCTGTCGGGGCAACGTGGCCACGGCCTCCCGCTTGAGCGGCCTGTCACCGTCGCGCCTCTACGACCTGTTCCGCAAATATCATCTGCCGACGCGGACCTAGCGTGCCGCCGACACGCCACCGGTCCAAGAGGCGCCAGTCGTGACACACCCCAAAACTTTTTTTCCGTAATTTTTTATTCTTTTCCCGTAAAAGTTTTCTTTTTTCCCGTATTTTCCCGACGTCCGGCCGCCCCCATTTTCAAAAAAAGCCAAATAAAACAACGTATTTATTTTGCCTCCCCCGCGCCCATCCCTGGCACGTTTCTTGTTACTCTTTGGGAAGGAGCAGACAATACCTCCCTATTGTTCTGGCCTCTCCTTCATATCCTGCGCGGGGGCTCGATCAGAGCCCCCCTTCTTTTTGCACACACCAAGAACCGGGGCGCCGCCCCGGCCCCCCTGCCTTTGCCCTCGGGGCTTCATGGCAGAACGCCCCGCCGCCGCGCGGGGATCAGGTTCGTCAAGCTTCGGTGCGAGGGGTCCGGGGGCATCATGCCCCCGGTAGGGTAGATCCAGGGAGGGGCGTTGCCCCTCCCTGGTCGCCGGAGGCCGCTCCCCTCCCCCGGGCCGCTTAGCGCAAGTCGAAGGCCACCTTGACGCTGCCGGTGCCGCGCTTGTCGCAGGCCGTGCGGAAGGCCTGGCCGTATTCCGCCAATCGGAACTGGTGGGTCAGCAGGCCGTCGGTGGGGTAGGTGCCCGAGGCCAGCAGGGAGACGGCCAGCGCGTAGGTGCGCACCCGGCTGCCCGGGTGGCGCGGATCGGCCGCCATGGCGCTGGCCGACGAACCGACCACGGTCAATTCCCGGAACCACAGGCTCGACACGTCCACATCGCGCAAGCCGGGCCGTGGCCCCGACCATGACGTATTTCCCGCCGGCCCGCAGGGCGACCAGCCCGTCGGCGAAGGTCCGGCTGCCGCCCACGCAATCGAAGACCACGTCCGCCCCGCCCTCGATATTGCCGCCGCCGAGCGTGGAGGGCACGAACCGGGCGCCCAGGGCGGCGGCCAATTCGGCCCGGTTTTTCGCCCGGACGATGGCATCGGCCCCGCCGGCCCGGGCCAAATCGGCCTGCTTGGGGTGCCGGGCCGACACCAGAATGCGGGCCTTGCTCCCCAGGGCGCGCAGGCAACGCACGACGTGCTGGCCGAGGATGCCGGCCCCGACCACCAGCACCAGGGCGTCGTCGGCCGGGAAATGCTCCAGCACGGGTTGCAGGGCCGAGGCCAGGGAGTCGGTCAGCACGGCGTCCTCGTCGGCAAGCTCCGCCGGCAGCGGGATGAGCTTGGCCGGATGGGCGGCGGTGCGTTCGGCCATGGCCCCGCCGGCCCGGCGCGTGTAGCCGAGAAACGATCCGGCCGGCAGGTCGCCGTCCAGGAAGCGTTCGCAGCGGTTGTAAGAGCCGGCCTGGCAGGACGGGCACGGCGAAAGACCGCGCACCACGCAGGGAAGCCCGGGCTCCACCACCACCCGGGTGCCGACCGGCAGGTCGCAGCCCGGCGTCCGTTCCGCCACCGTGGCCACCATTTCATGGCCGAGAATGAAGGGCAGGCTGGCGTAGGGTTCGAGCAAGGGCGATTCCATGCCGCGCAGCAATCCCAGGTCCGAACCGCAGATGCCGCACATCCGGGGCGTCAGCGGCACCCAGCCCACGGGCGGGTCGAACGGGACCTCGAGGAGGGAAAGCGGGGCCAGCCACGGAAAAAACCGGCGGGGAAAGAGCCGCGAAGCGGCGGCGCAGGCCAGATACCGGGGAATGCTGCGGCGGTAGACGAGGGCTTTCATGGGGAAAAACTTCCTTGCGGTTGCGGGGAGTGCTTGAAATGATATCGAAAACGCGTATATCTGACAGCGAAGGTCCGGCGCGGCGGGACCGTGCCGGAGGGTCTTTCGGCCTTATACCACATACGTTTCGGCCTCAAGGGACCCCACCAAGGAGACGCCTATGCTGATACGGGACTGGATGAGCACCACACCGGTCACGGCCAAGCCGACCACCTCCATCATGAAAGCGGCCAAGCTCATGAAGGAGAACCACTTCAAGCGCCTGCCCGTCGTGGACGACGACGGCCGCTTGGTCGGCATCGTCTCCGACCGCGACATCAAGGAAGCCTCGCCGTCCAAGGCCACCACCCTGGACATGCACGAGCTCTACTACCTGCTGTCCGAAATCAAGCTGGCCGACATCATGACCCGCAAGGTTTTTACCGTCACCAGCGAGGACACGGTGGAGAAGGCGGCCGTCATCATGCTGCGCCAAAACGTGGGCGGCCTGCCCGTGGTGGACGCCACCAACACGGTGGTCGGCGTCATCACCGACAGCGACATCTTCAAGGTGCTGGCCTCCATCACCGGGGTGATGAGCGGCGGCCTGCAATTCGGCTTCGAGCTGTCCGACGAGGCCGGGAGCCTCAAATGCGTCCTCGACGACCTCAAGGCCCTGGATACCCGGGTGCTCAGCATCCTCACCAACTACGACGTGGCCACCCCGGGCCGGCGTCACGTCTACGTCCGGATCCAGCCGGTCAGCGAGGAGCGGGGGCAGGAGATCATCGCCCGCCTCAAGGCCAACCACAACCTGCTCTACTGGGCCCGGGACGATATTTAGGCCGGGACCGGGGCGACGTGCCGACCGCGCCCCGGTTTTTCCCTTGCCGGGCGCAACGGCTTTTCGCTATTCTGGCTCACCGAACGGGACGGCATCCGCCGGTTCCCGAAACCGTCGTCATGCGCTGACCTGGGAAGCCGATCGAACATGAACCATCACATCACCATTGCCGATCATCAGGGCGTGTTGTGGGCCCGGGCCGACGCCGCGCTGGCCGCCCCCCTGGCCCAGGAGCTGGGAATCGCCGTGCGGGAGGCGGCCGCCGTCGGCCAGCATGCGGTGATCGTGCTGGACATGGCGCAAGTGCCGGCCATGGACAACAGCGGCGTGGGGGCCCTGGTCCGCCTGCAGACGGCCCTGGCCACCCGGGGCAAACGGTTGATCCTGGCCAATCCCCTGCCGGCCGTGGCCGACGAGCTGCGGTTGCGCGACCTCCTCGGCTTCTTCCTCATCTCCCGGGACATTCAGCCGGACATGGGGCAGGAAGCCTTGCTGCTGGCCAGCGAGGCCTAAGCCGGCGCCCTACTTGTGCAGGGCCGGCGACTGCATGCAAATTTCCCCGTCCTCGTAGCGAAAGACAACATCCCGGGCCCCCTCGGGCGCCTGGAGCACGGCCTCGCCGATGCCGATCTCCACATTGGCCCCCACGACCCCCGGCACGATGACCCGGCAGGCCGAAAAGTGGCGCAAAGCGGCCGGATGCGACCACAGCGCCCGCAGTTGCAGCTTGAGCAGCTCCAGTCGGGCCAGGGCCCGCTCCAGGAGCGGCTCGCATTCCGCGGCCTGGGCCTCGCCCCGCCGGGCGTTCTCGTGGCAGTCGGCGATTTCCAGCAGCGCCTCCCGGACGAGTCCCTTGAGATGATGATCGCGGCTGATGATCTCCGGCTCATAGCCCAAAAGCAGCCGCGTCTGGCTCTGGCCGCCGCCGCCCAAACGCTCGCCCACATAGATGGCCTCGCCGCAATAGGCCTCGCCGCCGACCAGCCGGCCCTTCACGGCCAGCTTCTCGCCGGCGTACAGCCGGCAGTGCATGCTGGCCCCGTCGATCAGGATATTCTGCTTGGCGTGGAGCGAGGCGGTTTCGCAAAACCGCGCCCGCAGGCTCTTGCCCGCCCGGATGCTGGCCCGGTTGGCGCCCTGGATGCCGCCCGGACAGGCCACGTCGCCCCGGCCGGTCAGCCGGCAGGCCTCCACCGTGCCCCGCACCGTCACGTTGCGGCCGCTCACCTCGAAGCCGGAACGGATGCCGCCGCCGATCAGGACGTCGCCGATGGCCACGATGTTGCCGGTATGAAAATCGATGTCCCGGCCGACGGTCAGGGTGTCGTGCACGGTGATGCGGCCGTCGACGTAGCTGACGTGGCCGTTGACCGCGGCCACAAGGCTCCGCGGGTCCCGCGGATCGATCCGGCAGCCGGCCCCGCAGGGAAAGGCGAAATTTTCCGAGACGATGGCCTCGGATTCCAGGGCTGTGTCCGGTCTCACCTCCACCCATTCGGCCAGCATCTGGCCGGCCGCCACGTTCTGGGCGAAGCCCAGGTCGAACTGGTCCACTCGGCCGTCCACGCGGGTTTTCGGTCGCAGCCGATGCTGTTCGAAATCGGGATCGAAATGAAACTGCAACACGTAGCGCATGGCGACCGCCGGGTTGGGGCCTCGAACACGTTCATTCTAACATATTCTCTATTCTTTAGCGAGGCGTGGGGATTTGCACAAGTCCGTCGGAACGGTTTCCCGAGAGGTCCCGGCCTCCACCGGCCGAATATTGACGCCCGCACACGCATCGTTTACGCAGAGATGTTTTGATGCTTCCATGCGCCGTCGCGCGCTCAAAACCTCAGAACCAGGCGGGACCTATGGAAACCCTACGCACTCTTCCGGGCGATGACGTCCGGCAAATCATGTGGCGCTTCGCCGACCGCTTCGATCTGCAGATGGCCGTCGCCGCCGCCCGATCGGTGGCGCGCGGCCTGGTGGCCCGCATGGTGGCCGACGGCGTGCGCCATACCCACGAATGGACGCCTGAAAAGGCTCAACTGTTGGAGGCCTTCGACGCCTCCGGCATCACCGGCGTCTTTCTCGATCCCGACCAGGGCGGTTTCATCGAGGGCCCCAAGAACATGGCCCTGGCCCTGGTGGCCTTCGAACTGTCCTGGGTCGACGCCGGGGCCGCCACCTGCTCCCTGGCCAGCAACCTGGCCCTGTCCCCCATCCATGAGCGCGGCACGCCCGAACAGCGTGACCACTATATGGCCCTGTGCGCCCCCACCCCGGGCAAAGCGCCCTGGCGCGGCGCCTTCGCCCTGACCGAACCCCTGCCCTACGTCGGCGTGGACACCGGCGTCCTGTGCGGCAAGGTCCGCATCGACTCCTGGGAGGACGGCCAGGAACCCATGCTGGCCGTGGAAAAGCGCGGCCGCTTCATCACCGGCATGGACTTCGCCAATTTCGCCACCGTGGCCGTGGACACCGACGATCCGCGCATCAAGTCCTCCTGCATGGTCATCCTGGAGGAAACCGATCCCGGCGTGTTCGACCGCGGCGCGCCCACCATGAAGATGGTCCACCAGCTCTCCTCCACCCGCGATCCGGTCTTCTCCATGAAGGTGCCGGCCAGCCGCATCATCGGCGGCTACACGATCAAGGACGGCTGCATCGTCCCCAACGTCTCCCACTCCGAGGTCATCGCCTCGGTGTTCCACCGCACCCGGGTGCCCGTGGCCCTGATGACCACCGCCAAGCTGCTGTCGGCCGTGGAGCCGGTCATTCGCTACCAGCGGGCCCGCTTCCGCGGCGGCGACGCCTGCGCCGAGGGGACGCCCAAGTTCGATATGGGCCTGCAACAGCGCCAGGACGCCGTCATCCGGCTGGCCGAGGTCTGGGCCGCCGGCGAGGCCGGCGCCTCCCTGGGCTTCGCCACGGCCCGGCTGTTCGACCGGCTCGATCCCACCGAAAAGGCCAAGGAACAGACCCTGGCCGACCAGGGCGTCTCCGGCATGCGCGGCCAGCTCATGGCGCTGAAAAAGGTCCGGCCCCAGTCGGTGGAATACATCAATCTGCTCTTTACCCCGGAGGCCGAGCGCGACGCAGCCCGCTTCGCCGCCCTGGACGCCGATCCGGTGGTCAAATACCAGGCCCTGGAGGCCGAGGCCGGCGTCATGTGCCCGGCCTGCAAGCTCTGGAACACCGGCTACGGCGCCACCGTCATGCGCGAGGCCGTGGCCTTGATGGGCGGCTACGGCATCACCGAGGACTGCCCGGGCTTCCTGTTCCACAAGTGGAACGACACCCAGCTCGAAGCCACCTACGAAGGACCCGAATGCGTGCAGCGCCGCCAGCTCTCCATCACCATGGCGGACGACCTGTTCCGGGTCTATCTCGACAACTACATCGCCCAAATGGACGCCGTGGCCGCCGCCCATCCCGAAACCGGCGCGGCCAGCCTGGCCGCCGGCCTGGCCATCTGGCGCCAGGCCCTGGACTTCCTGGCGGACAACAAAGACGCCGACGGCAAGAAACTCTACCACAACAACCGGCAAGCCGTGACCTTCCCCCTGGCCGACGCGTTGTGCGGCCTGCTGGCCGGCCGGCTGTTCCTCCTCGACGTGCTGGAACTGGCGGCCAAGGGACCGGACAATCCGGTGGTGGCCGAGGGGCTTCCCGGATACGTCGGCTTCTTTGGCGACCTCAGCCGCATCCAGGCGGCCAAGGCCGCCGGCGAGGCCGCCCGCATCTGCGCCGACCTGGTCCACGGCTACGCCGCGCCCGGCGCGGACTGCCAGGCCTTCGACGCCCGGCGCGCCGCCCTCGATGCCAGCCTGACGGGCCTCGGCGCCGCCCGCGAACGGGCCGGCGAAGCCCTGGCCGAGGTCATGATCCCCGAGGCGCTCGATTATCCGCTGTAAGACGAACCGGGGCGCCGCCCCGGACCCTGCCGGGGGGCATCATGCCCCCCGGTCCCCCTCATAGGGGGATCGGCCGGGTGTCACACTGCCGCCCGGCACTCTCGAGAAAGTTTTTGGGGAAGGAGAGGGTCCGGGGGAGGGAACCCCTTTTTTCCAAAAAAGGGGTTCCCTCCCCCGGTTCTTCCCCTCTTCCCCCACACAGACCTCAAGGAGGCGCGTATGGACGACAATCGCCAGACCATGGAAGCGGACATCGTCTGCGTCGGCTTCGGGCCGGCCATGGGCGGATTTTTGACCACGTTGTCCAAGGGACTGGTCAAGGAGGACGGCAGCCCGGTCGTGGAAAGCGCCGTCATGCCGGGGATGCCGCCCCAAGTCATCTGTTACGAGCGGGCCGACGATCCCGGGCTCGGCGTCTCCGGCGTGGTGACCGGCGCCCGGGCCATCCGGGAGACCTTTCCGGGCCTCAAGCCCGCCGACGTGCCCATGTGCGCCGCCATCGCCGAGGAAAAGCTCGTCTACCTGCTCGATCCGGTCGGCGCCAGCCGCCGGCCCTGGATCATGCGGGCCGCAGATAAAGGCATCCGCGCCCTGGGCGACCGCCTGCCCTGGTATCACGACCAGGCCGTGGAACTGCCCTACATCCCGCCCTTCCTGCAAAAGCACGACGGGCTGACCTTTTCCATCGGCCAGTTCAACCAGTGGGTGGCCGGCGAGGTCATGGCCGGCGGCGTGGCCCAGGTCTGGCCCGCCACGCCGGTGGCCGAGCCGCTGCTCGAAAACCGCACGGTCGTGGGCGTGCGGCTGGCCGACCAGGGCGTGGACAAGAAGGGCACCCCCGAGGGGGCCTACATGCCCGGCATGGACGTGCGCGCGCCGCTGACCGTGGTCGGCGACGGGCCGGTCGGCGCGGTCGGCCGGGCCCTCGACCGGGTGCGCGGCCTGCCCGAGGGCCATCACCAGCGCGATTTCGCCGTGGGCATGAAGCTTGTGGTCGAGCTGCCCGAGGGCTGCGCCTTGAAGGAAGGCACGGTCATCCACACCGTCGGCTACCCGGAACCGGAAATTTTCGGCTTCCTCTACGTGCTGCCCGGCAACGTGGCCTCGCTCGGCATCTTCGTCCCCTCCTGGTTCGACAATCCGGTGCGTACGGCCTACCGCTATCTCCAGCACTGGATGCAGCACCCTTATCTGTGGAAGCACCTCAAGGGCGGCACCCTGCGCTCGTTCGGGGCCAAGACCCTCCAGGAAGCCGGCCGCAACGGCGAACCCTACCTGGTCGGCGACGGCTACGCCCGCATCGGCGAGGGCTCCGGCACCACCAACGTCCTCACCAACTCCGGCGTGGACGAGGCCTGGGGCTCGGGCGTCATCCTGGCCAAGGCCGTGCTCGAACTGCTCGAAGCCGGCAAGCCCTTCACGTCCGAAAACCTGGAAGCCGCCTACGTGACCAGGCGCCGGGCCTCCCGGCTCGACGCCGAGTCCAGGAAGTCCGCCCGCGCCCGGGAAGCCTTTTCCCTCGGCTTCGTTCCCGGCGTCATCGGCATGGGCCTGGCCGGCCTGACCGGCGGACTCCTGTGCTGGCCCGCCGCCTCCAAGCCGACCCACCGGCGCATCCCCAGCATCGAGGACTATTACCGCGGTCGCATAAGCCCCGCCGCCATCGAGGCCATCCGCCAGGACGCCACGGCCAAGGGCCTGGCCCTGCACGACGCGCTCATGGACAAGGCCGGCTGGCCCGCCATCGAATACGACGGCCAGCTGCTCATTTCCCATCAGGACGCCCTGCTCATCGGCGGCAAGGTCCAGGCCGCGCCCGGCTATGCCGACCACGTCACCTTCGAAAATCCCGACGTCTGCCGGGCCTGCCGGGAAAAGACCTGCATCGAGGCCTGCTCCGGCCAGGCCATCACCACCAACCCCGACGACGGCGTGCCGCTGTTCGACCGGGAAAAATGCGTCCACTGCGGGGCCTGCCTCTGGAACTGCTCCAAGCCGTCCACCTCCGACCCCGAATTGACCAATATCCGCTTCGCCGCCGGCGCCGGCGGCCTGCACTCGGCGGAGAACTAAGAAACGACGAAGATGCCTCCGGCGGCCGGGGCATGATGCCCCCGGGCCCCTCCATAGGCGGACGGTCGGTCGGCAAGCGAAGACGCTTGCCGACCGACCGTCCGCAAAAGTTGGGGAAGAGACCCTTTCCAGGGCCATAGGATCTGCCGGGGCACCCTTGATACGATCGGCTATTTCGGCAATAACGGCGCTGGATGTGAAAAACGCCTACTCGTGAACGTTTTTTGGGAGGGTGAGGGTCCGGGGGAGGGAACCCTTTTTTGCAAAAAAGGGTTCCCTCCCCCGGTTCTCCTCCCCCACCCCCGCCCAAAAGGAGCACTCCATGTATCATATCGTCGTGTGCGGCGGCATCGTGCCCGATCCGCTGCAAGCCCTGGAGCCGGTCAAGGGGCCGGCGGGCTGGGGACTCAAAAACGAACTGATGCTGCCGTCCATTCTGGACCCCTGGGCGGCCTGCGCCCTGTACGAGGCGGCCCAGCTGGCCAAGACCGTCCCCGGCAGCAAGGTCTGGCTGGTCTCCATGGGCCCCAAGGCCAAGTTGCAGCAGGTCATGATGACGGTAGCCCAGAAGGCCCCGTTCGAGCTGGTGGTGGCGGACGGCCCGGCCAGCGGCTTCCTGGACGGCACCGCCGTGGCCGAGGCGCTCGGCGCGGCCATCGAGGGCATCGCCGGCCTGGACACGTCGCAGATGCTGCTCTTCGGCGGCTGGCAGTCGGCCTCGCGCGGCGCCGGCGCCACCTTGCAGATGATCGGTGAACGGCTGGGCATCGTGGACCAGTTCCAGGGCGTGGACAAGTTGACCGTCGGGGCCGACGGCTCCCTGGAGATCATGGAGCGCATCGAGGGCGGGGCCTATCAGGTATCTGTCTGCGCCGGCGCGCCGGCCGTGCTCGGCTGGGCCACCGGCGAGCTGCCCGAGCCGCCCAACAATCCGCAGCTCGGCATGGCCAACATGCGCGGCATCATGCCGGCCCTGCAAAAGGCCAAGCCGGCGGGCGTCACCGCCACCGTGGACTATCTGTCCGTGGCCGCGCCGACCCAGAAGCGCGAGACAAGGGTGGTCAAGGACACGCCGGTCGAGGACATCGCCAAAGAACTTATCGCCTGGATGCAAAGCTAGGGGCTCACATGGATACCATACTCTTTCTTGCCCATACCGAAGCGGATGGCAGCCTGTCCAAGGCCTCGCTGGAAGCCCTCTCCGCCGCCAAGACCGTGGCCGAGGGCCTGGGCGCCGGGCTGGCCGTGGGACTCTACGGCGCCCAAACCGCCGACGCGGCCGCGGCCGTGGCCGGATGCGGCGCCACCGCCTTTTTCGCCGTGACCGGCGAGGCCTTCGGCGTGTCGCGCTACGCCACCGACGCCGCCGCCCTGGAAGGCCTGGCCAAGGCCGCCGGCGCCACCATCGTGCTGGCCGCCGACGATTCCCGGATCTCCCGGGCCCTGCCCGGCGTCACCGCCCGCCTGGGCGGCCGCATCGACGCCCACGTCACCGGCCTGGCCATGGCCGACGGCACGCTCGTGGCCACACGAGGCTTCTACCGCCAACGCCTCCAGGCCGAACTCACCCGAACCGAACGGCCCTGGTGCCTGACCGTGGCCGGCGGCTGCTTCGCCGCCTATGCCGGCGCGCCGGGCCAGGCCGCCGTCACCGCCGTGGACGTCCCGGTCGACGCGGCGCTCACCCGCACCACCGTCAAAACCATCATCGCCCCCTCGGCCGACGAGCAGACCATCCGGCCCGACGCCAAGCTCCTGTTCGTGGCCGGCGCCGGTTGGACCAAGAAACAACCCGACGGCGCCACCCACGCCCCCGAGGCCTCCGACCTCATCCTCGGCTTCCTCGGCAAGTCCAAGGCCTCCCTCGGCAGCAGCAAATCGCTGGTGGACATGGGCGGCGAGGGCGAAGCCGTGCTGCCGTTTCTCACCCACCTCCACCAGGTCGGCCAGACCGGCGCCACCCCGCGCCACCCCAAGGGGCTGGCCACCTGCTGCCACGGCGAGGAACCCCACGTCGTCGGCTGGCGCTTCATCGGCGAACGCCGAGCCATCAACCTCGACGCCGCCTGCGGCTGGGGGCAAGGCAAGGCCGACGTGCTCTACGTCGCCGACGCCTTCGCCGTCATGCGCAAGATCAACGAACTGCTGTAGGATGATGCCTCCGGCGGCCAGGGAGGGGCGTTGCCCCTCCCTGGACCTACCCTACTGGGGGAAATCATTTCCCCCAGACCCCCTGTCCCGACAATCCATTTCACCTGCCCTCAGCCTTCTTCGGTCCCCCCTTTCGCGGTCGTTTTGACGGCAAGCGTCTTCGCTTGTCGTCAAAACGACCGCGCATGGAGGGGTCCGGGGGCATCATGCCCCCGGCCGCCGGAGGCATCTTCCTCTTCTCTGCTCTCTGTTCTTATTCCGGCTCTTCGTGGGTCAGGCAATGGACGGAGCCGAGGCCCCAGACGAGGTCCACGGCGGACAGGCCGACGACGGTGCGGGTGGGGAAGAGTTCGGCCAAGATACCGAGGGCGAACCGGTCGTGGGGGTCATTGAAGGTCGGCACGAGCACCAGGTTGTCGCCGATATAGAAATTGGCGTAGCTGGCCGGCAGGCGTTGTCCCTTGAAGGCGACGGGGGCGGGCATGGGCAGGTCGACGACGGTCAGACGCGAGCCGTCGGCCAAGCGGACCTGGGCCAGCCGTTCGCGGTTTTCGGCCAGGGCCCGGTAATTGATGTCGTGGGGATGGTCTTCCCGGCACAGGACCACGGTATCCGGGCCGACGAAGCGGCACAGGTCGTCGACGTGGCCGTGGGTATCGTCGCCGGCGATGCCGCTGCCCAGCCAGATGACGTTGGTGACGCCGAGGTACTGTCGGAAGAAGGCCTCGTAGGTCTCCCGGGAGAAGCCGGGGTTGCGGATCTGGACCTCGGGATCGAGCAGGCATTCCTCGGTGGCGAGCAGGTCACCCCGGCCGTTGCCGTCCACGGCGCCGCCTTCCAGCACCACGTGTCGTCCCTGCCACAGGGCGGGTTCCACGGGCAGGCCGAGTTCCCGGCAGACGGTCGGGCCCACGGCGTTATCCAGGGTGTGGTCGGGATATTGGCCCCAGCCCGTGAAGGCGCAGTCCACGGCGGTGACGATCCCGCCGACCTTGACGAAAAAGGGCATGAAATCGCGGGCCCAACCGCGATCCATGGGCACGGTGAACAGGCGCACCCGATCCGGGGGCACGGCCACGGCGCGCAGCACCCGGCGGGCGGCGGCCTCTTGCCGGGCGTCCCGGACGAGCAGGCGCACCGGCTCCTCCCAGGTCGAAAAAATCCGAATCATTCGCCATACACCCAGGCGATGGAAGCGAACTTGCCGGGCCAGTCCGTGGGATTGCCCGGCCAAGCCAACCAGACCGCCCGGTGCGCTTCGAACTCGGCCGGCCAGAGACGGCATGGGGACATTGATGGCTCCTTGGGGCGGATATGGCCGCCCATCCGGGCGGTGGTACGGCAACGGTCCCCGGCGATCAAGCGGGATCTGACCGCCGCGACGCCGGGTGGGACACGGTCCTTCCTATCCGGACGCGGCAGGCGGCGTCAACGTTCGAAAACCGGCCAACGACGGGCCTTGGCGAGGCCTCTTTTCAAGCCTGCGGCGCCGTGCTATCGGCCCTCCACCATTTTTCCGCCTGGGGGGGCGGGCCCGTTCGAGGGAGGAGGCGTTCGCATGATTCGGCTATGGTTTCGCTGGGGCATTGTCCTGGCGGCGCTGTTCGTGTTGTGCCCGGCCGGAGTCTCGGCCAAGACCGTCTTTTTGGGCGGCAGCCAGACGGCCGGCTGGAAGTACATGGGCTGTTTCAAGGACGTCGTGAACAAGGCGGCCGTCAGCAACACGACGGCCAAGATCCTGCACGGCCTCGATCCGATCATCCGGATGCAGCCTGACAAGATCTTCATCCTTGAGGGCATCAACGAGCTCTACAGCAGCAACGCCAGGATCCTGGCTCGCTACCGGGAAATCCTGCGCCGCATCAACCGGGGCTCGCCCAAGACGTTGATCTTCGTTCAAAGCGTGCTGCCGGTGACCCACCGGCCCGACCTGCCCAATCCGAAGATCGTGGAACTCAACGCCGGGCTCAAGGAGCTGTGCGCCCAGTGTACCAACTGCGTCTACGTCGATCTGTTCACGCATTTCGCGCTCAACGGCGAGCTGCGTGAGAATCTGACCACCGACGGCGTGCATCTGCGGCCCGACGGCTACAAGCTGTGGCAGGAGCTGATCGAAAAGTACGTCACCGCGCCCAACGAGGAAATCGCCCAGGCCGAAACCGCGGCCGGACGTCTGCGCCCCGCCAATTAATTGACAAGGCCTTTCGCCCCGGACCCGCGTCGCGGGGTCCGGAAACAGACAACGGCCGGGAGAGGGCAACGCCCCTCCCGGCCGTCCACGGCAGCGCATCCCACCGCTACTGGAGATCGCGACCCGGACCGAGCGTCCGGGAAGCCGGCTGCGCCGCGCCTTGCGGCGCCGTCCCCGCGTCCGTCCGGGCCGACGGCTTCGGGTTGGGGCCGGCCGGCGCCGGCGGCTTGAAGCCGTAGTTCCACTTCACCATCATGCCGCCCATGTCGTAGGCCAGGGTGGAGGTGATGGCGTAGATGGGCTCGAGGGGCATGCGGTTTTTGCGGACAAAAATGATGAAATCCTCGGTCATGCCGGTTTCCAGGGTGCCGGCGTGGGCCATGGACCACAGCCGTTCGCCGGTCTTGACGTCGATGGCGTCGAAGGTGAGCGACACGCCCGAATTGCCCCGGGTGCCGCCGGACATGATGTAGGTGATCTTGCCCACGATGGCCAGATCGACGCCGGCCGCCCGGGCCCGGGCCACGGCGTCGGCCGTGCTGGCCCGCCGCATTTCCGGTTCGAAGAGGAGCTTGGGAAAGACGCGGTCACGACTCCAGGTCTGCCAGACGATCCGGGTCACCTGTTCGCCCAGCTCCGCGCCCCCGGCGATGTCCTGGGTCACCTGAAACGGCACCATCAGAGCCGTCATGGGCACGGGCGGCGAGTGCCTGGGTTGCACGTAGACCTCGGGATTGTTGCGTCGGGTCCAGTTGTCCACGTAGACGGTGGATTTGTCGCTGATCTTGGGCTCGACGGCACAACCGCACAGCAGCACGGCCACAAGAGCCCACCCCAAACGACGGAAGGCGGCGGCATTGCGCATGGCACATCCTCTATTGTCGAATAGTGGTCGCCACAGGGGCGTCGCTTAAGGTTTGCAACAACTGTTCCCGAGAGGACAGCAGGCTTTCCCGAAGTTCCAGCCGTTTTTTCGAGGGGAGCATGCGAAATTCCGGACGGTGGGTCATGCGGGCAAGTTCCCGCATTTCCTGCTGAATGCGCCTGGCCTTGAGCTGAAAGGCCTGCTCGTCCGGCCGGATCTTGGCGGCCAGTTCGGCCAAGTCCACAAGTTCACTGGCCATCAGCCGGAACATTTCCGGATGGATTTCCCTGGCCACCCGCCGCCGTTCGGCCAATGCCCGTATTTTCGACCGCAACCAGGCAAACATAGCACTCCGCCACTCCGCGTCCGCCGTCTCGCCAGGTCGGCCGGGCCGGGATCGGGCGCGACACGCCCTCCCGTCCCCTCGACCTCACCGATGCCGGACCGAGCCCCCGCCGGCGTCGTTGGCGGACAGGATATCCTAACGCCCGGGGGTAAAACTTTGCAACATGGCCAAGAGCAGAAAGAGATACAGCGACCACTTGATGAAGACCGCCGCCAGGATCTGGGTGTAGGAGCCATCGTGGATCTTTTTGAGGCCCAGGGCCTGCAAGGCCATGTACCAGACCAGGATGATCGGCGAAAGAATCTGCCCGGCCACCGGCACGGCCGAAAGCACGGTCGGCGCGGCGCTGTAGCACAGCACCCGGAAGGTTTCGGAGAAGCTCTTGCGGGCGTTACGGAACAACAACAACAGCAGGTGGGTGATCCAGGCATCCAGGTAGATGCCGCAGGTCAGGGCCGGCGGCACCAGCAGGAGCACGATCAGAAAGCTCAGTCCCGTCGAGGCGGGCAGGGAGCCGGACAACTCGGCCTGCCCGCCGGCCCGCAGGCCGATCAGGGTCCACAGGAAATCGATGACGAGCAGGAATTCGCTGATGAGCAGATTGAAGACCAGCGCCTTGCCCTTGGGCCGCCCCTCGGGCATGGCGGTAAAAAAGGCCGTCGGCCGCAGTAAAATCTGCCGCAGGGTCAACAGCAGCGCCGGAAAGAAACCGTAGCCTTCCGGGCGTTCCCAGGGGATGGGGTCCGTGACCGGTGGGGCGGCTTCCGTCGCCGCGTCGTCCTCCGGCGCCTCGGCCGTACGCGCCCGCTTGCGGGAGGCGGCGCCGTCGTCCATGGCCTGCAGCTTGGCCCAGATGTCGCGCACGCCGTCCTTGTCGATGCCCCGCCGGCTGCGGGGTTTGGCGGCGGCCGGCGTCTCGCGGGCGGCGCGGGCCGGCTCGTCCAGGGGCCGGGCTTCGGACGCGACTGGTGCGACCGGCTCGACGGGCGCCGGCTGCGGCGCCGGGGCCTCGGCCGGTTCGGCGGCCGCCGACGGTTCGGGGGCGGGAACAGCGGATCCGCCTCGGCCCGAGGCGAGGGCGCAGGCGAAGGCGAGACGCTCGTCGGGGCCGCGGCAACCGACGCGGGCGACACAACCGATTCGGGCACCTCGGGCGGCTCCGGCGCCGCCACGGGCGCGGCCGGCCGGGCCGTTTCCCGCGGCGCCGGGGCGATCGGCCGCTCAGGCGCCGGTTCGGGTGTCGGTTCGGGTGCCGGCACAGGCTCGACCGGGCGGTGTTCCCGACGCCGCCAGGACGAGGGCTCCTCGCTGCGGGCCGACGTGTCCTCGCGCCAGTCCGAGCCGTGACCATCCCGTTCCCGCGGCGCGATCGGATCGGGGCGAAACTTGAAGCGATGTCGGCACTTCGGACAGGTGGCCATGGTCGAGGTCACCGGTATCTTATTGTCGGGCAACTCCCGAAAAAAACCGCACTGTGGGCAGGTAATGCGCATTGCGTCCCTTCGCGGACAGACGATCCGGCGCAACGGCCGACCGCCATCCGCACCCTCAAGGTATCGTCTCACCCAGGCCAAGGCAACAGCCTGGGAAAGCTTCCGGGGTTCCCTACCACATGGCAGGCAGCAGCAAAACCCTCCCCCCGGGGGGGGGGCCCCGGCGGAGACGCAAAAAAATCCCGGGGCAGGGTCGGATAGTCGCGGCTCAGGCGATGCAGCGGCCGGCCGGCGGCGGCGTCGAAGCCGGAAAGCTTGGCCTCCACCTGCCGGCGATCGGCCAACAGACGATTATAATGAAGGAGCGGCGCGTCCAGGGCCAACACGGCCCGACCGGCCACGCCCTCCGCCGTTCGTGCACCGGCCAGGACATAGCGGGGGGCCGGCCGGCCCCCTTCCGGAACAGCCGCAGCTGGACGTCGGCCACAGGCCGTACCCGGCCTTGACCCGCTCGGCGTCAGGATACAGGGTCAGCCGGGGGAAAACAAGGCGCCGCCGACTTCGGGCATGGCCATGATCCGGCCGACGGCCGCGGCCAAGCCCGGCCCCGGCCGCTCGTCCGGGTCCAGGGAGAGTACCCACGGCCCCGGGCAGGCCGCCAGCACGGCGTTGCGCTGGGCGGCGAAATCATCGGCCAGCCGGCGGGCCAGATGGGTGACCGGCACGCCCAGGGCCTCGGCCTCCCGGGCGGCGGCCGGCACGATAGTCGGCGTCCCAGAGCACCACCGCCCGCTCGGCCAGGCCTTTGGCGGCGGCGAAAAAACCGGGCAGGTCCGGCTCCTCGGGCCGGGCCAGGACGGCCAGGGTCGGCCCCGGCCCGCCAGCCGGCGACCGCGGACGCCGCGACCGGACGGCTGCCGCAAAAAAGCCGCCGCCAAAGGGTCAGCTCCTGCCGCTCGGCCGGGGAGCCGCCTTCGGGATTGACGGTGACCAGGACGTCCTCGGGGCCGAGTCCGAGCCGGGGCATCAGACAAAAAAAGGGCCATGGCCGAGGTATCGACCAGCAGTTGGCGGGAACCGTCGGGCGTGCGCCAGGGCAGGGCCTCGGCGGCGAGCAGGCGCCGGGCCGCCTCAGGATCGGCCCCGAGGACGGTAAGCCCCACCGCCGGCGGCAACGCCTTGGCCAGGGCGGCGGCAAAGGGCCGGCGCCGAGCCCCAGCAGCAGCACTTGGCGACAACGGGCCGCATGGCGCACCACCCGGTCCACCTGGGCGGCCTCGGCCGCCGGCGGCACCGGCACGGCCTCCGCCAAGCGCTGGCCTTCGCCCAGCCGCCAGGCAAGCACTTCGGACGTATAGCGAAAAAAAGGATGGGGTGTGGCCCACGCGCCGCCTCCGGTCTGGATCATCCCTATCCCCGCCCGGCAGCGGGAACAAGGCCGGAGGCGGCGTGTCTTCGGGCAGGGGACGTCTAGGCGGAAGGCCGCTTGTCGTCCCGGATGGCCCGGATGCGGAACAGCGCCCTCTTCGGCCCGGCGGCGCATGTGGAACAGCGCCTGTATGGTGGTCAGATCGTTGACGCCGGCAATGGCCGTCAACGCTTCCAGGGCCACGGCCAGCTTAGCTTCCGCCGCCGACCCCGACGCCGTGGCCGCAACAGCCGAATTTTTTTCCAAAGCAACCGCCAACTTGGACTCCCTTCCGTCCGCACGCACAGCACCAGTCGCACTCATGATCCATTCCCCCGCGGCCGCTCCTGCGGCCAATTTTTACGGCGGGGTCATACCCCCAGCTCCCAGGCCTGTAAAGGCCGACCCTTCGCTGTTGACCCCAATCGCGAAAAAGGAATAATATCCCGTCTAAGCGCTGCCACGAGGACGTAAGCGGCCGTAGCGCGAGGGGGGGAGAGTGGGCAGCCTACCCTTGGACGCCCTGCAGGCAGGTATGATCTTGGCGGAGGACCTTTACGGGTCCGACGGGAAGATGTTGCTGCCCAAGGGCGTCGTGCTGACCGACAGCCATCTGCACAGCCTGCGCCAGCGCGGCGTGTCCGGCGCCGTTGTCGTGGACGCGGCGGACGCCGAAGCCGCCGAGTCCGCGCTGGACCCGGCCCTGCTCGCCCAAAGCGAGGCCCATCTCGCGCCCTTCTTCTTCGCCAACGACACCAGCCATCCGGTCATCGAGCTCCTCTACAACCAGGCCGCCCTGCGGCTGGCCCAGGCCCTGGCCGCCGGCAAGCCCATGCCCAAGGACATTCCGCCCAGCTCCCGGGCCGAATCCATGGGCGACCTCTTCTTCCGGGCCGAAGGCGGCGCCAAGGACATCGTCTCGCACGAAATCCAGCTCGCCTCGTTTCCCGACATCTATTTCAAGATCCGGCAGGTGCTCGACTCGGCCACCAGCTCCACCGCCCAGGTCGCCGACGTCATCAGCAAGGACACGAGCCTGACGGCCAAGCTCTTAAAGCTCGTCAACAGCCCGTTCTACGGCCTGCCCCAGCGCATCGACTCCATCTCCCGGGCCGTCATGGTTATCGGCGGCCAGGAAATCTCCACCCTGGCCCTGGGTATTTCGGCCATCAACGCCTTCAAGGACATCCCCACCGAGCTCATCAACATGCGTACCTTCTGGGAGCATTCGGTGGCGGTGGGCGCCCTGGCCCAGGTCCTCGGCAAGGCCATCCGGCACGGCGCGGCCGAACGGCTGTTCGTGGCCGGCATCCTGCACGACATCGGCCGGCTCATCATCTTTAAGAAGCTGCCCCACGCCGCCGTGGAGACCATCTACTACGCCCGGGCCAACCAGACCCCCATGGTGACGGCCGAGCAGGACGTTTTGGGCTTCACCCATCCCCAGGTGGGCGGGTTGCTGCTGCGGGCCTGGAAGTTCCCGGAGCCGCTGGTGGCCATCGTGGCCTGCCACCACAATCCCCTGGCCTGCCCGGACAATGTCGAACCGGCCATCCTGCACCTGGCCGACATCATCGCCATCGCCATGGGCCTCACCCCACCGGCCAGCGCCATGGTCCCGACCCTGGAGCCGGCGGCCTGGACGGCCCTCGGCCTGTCCACCGACGCCCTCCCCGAGGTGATCGAGGCGGGGCTGGCCCAGGTGGACGACATCATCAGCGCCTTTTTCCCATCCCCCAAAAACTGATCGGCTTTCCGCCGAAGCGAGGTTGCGTCCATGCTGTTAGGCGAGTTTCATCGCGGTCGTCGGTTGCGTCGCACGCCGACCCTGCGCGAGATGGTCCGGGAAACCGAACTGCGCCCCCAGGACCTGATTCAGGGATATTTCGTGGTGGAGACGGCGGACAAGGACTTCGAACGGCCCATTCCCTCCCTGCCCGGCCAGTCCCAGTTCTCCGTGGACCGGCTGGTGGCCCGGGTGGGCATGGCCATGGACAAGGGCCTGCGCTCGCTGATCCTGTTCGGCCTGCCCGAAAAAAAGGACCCGGAAGGGAGCGGCGCCTATGCCGCCGACGGCATCGTGCAGCAGGCCGTCGCCCGGCTGAAGGACGCCTATCCGGAGCTGGTCGTGGTCACCGACGTCTGCCTGTGCGAATACACCAGCCACGGCCATTGCGGCCTGGTCGATGCCCACGGCGAGGTGCAAAATGACCCCACCCTGGACCTGCTCGCCCAGACGGCCGTGAGCCAGGCCCGGGCCGGGGCCGACATCATCGCCCCCTCGGACATGATGGACGGCCGGGTGGCGGCCATTCGCCTGGCCCTGGACGAGGCCGGCTTCACCCACATCCCCATTCTGTCATACGCTGTGAAATACGCCTCGGCGTTCTACGGTCCCTTCCGGGAAGCGGCCGACAGCGCCCCAGCCTTCGGGGACCGGCGCGGCTATCAGATGGACCCGGCCAACGTGCGGGAGGCCCTGCGCGAGGCCGCAGGCCGATCTGGCCGAGGGCGCGGACATGCTCATGGTCAAGCCGGCCATGCCCTATCTCGACGTGGTGCGGCTGGTGCGGGACAATTTCGATTGTCCGGTGGCCGCCTACCAGGTGAGCGGCGAGTATGCCATGCTCAAGGCTGCCATCGCCAACGGCTGGCTCGACCCCAAGCGGTCCGTGCTGGAAGCCCTGACCGGCATCAAACGGGCCGGCGCGGACTGCATCATCACCTACTTCGCGGAAGAGGTACTGGAATGGCTTTAAGCGCGCGCCATCAGGACTTGCGCGCCTGTTCGAGATAGGGCTCGGTACTCCAGGGAAAGATTTCCCGGGCCCGTTTGAGGGCGAATTCCTCCACGTCATGGTGCCAGGCCCGGAACATGCGCACGATGTCATGGGCAAGCGGCGTGAGCTCGAACCCCTTCTTGGGGCCGGAACGCTCCACCAGGGGAGCGCCGAGCACCGTCTCGGTCTGCTTCATGCGCCCCCAGGCCGCCCGGTAGGACATGCCCATGGCTGCGGCCGCCTTGTTGAGGGAGCCGAGTTCCTCCACCAGCTCCAAGAGCTGGATGCGCCCAAGGCCGAGCAGCATGCCGTCTTCCTTGGTCTCCAACCACATATGGAGCCGCTGCACGGCTTCAATATCTCGCATTCTACCTCCACGAGGGACGAGCGCGCCCGGAAAGATGTGAGTCGAGGAGTGCCGATGTCTTATCCTGATGGGCCAGGGTATGCAAAGGGGGTGTTGACCCGGCCGGTCGGCTCCCGTATCGCCAACCGGTTCACAAAAAGGCGGACAGGGAGACATGAGACAGCGGCGTTACGCGGCGGCCCGTTCGGCCGACCTGCATACGATCTGGGCCTTGGCCTGGCCCCAGATCCTGATGATGTTCCTGACGTTCCTGATCGGATTCGTGGACGTCTACGTGGGCGGCCGCCTCGATCGGGAGACCCAGGCCGTCATCGGCGTCCTGAGCCAAGCCATGTTTTTTTTCCAGGTGCTGGCCTCGGCCGTGGCCAACGGTGCCGTGGCCGCCGTCAGCCAGTCCGAGGGCGCCGGCAACTGGCTGCGGGCCAATCGCTACGCCTGGATGTGCCTGCTGCTCGGGGTGGCGGGCTCCCTGGCCGTTTTGGCCCTGGGGCTGGCCGGACGGGGGTTGTTCCTCGCCCTGCTGCGGGTGCCGGCCCCGATGCTGCCCATGGCCCGCTACTTCCTGACGGTCTTTTTGTGGCTGTTGCCCATCCAGTCCTTTTTCTTCATCGCCAACGCCCTGTTCCGGGCCAAGCGGCTGGTCCTGGTGCCGCTGTACGCCTGGGGGCTGGCGGCGCTGCTCAACGCCTTCGGGGACTTCGGCTTTGGCCTGGGGGCCTTCGGCCTGCCCCGCTACGGTGCGGCCGGCGTGGCCTGGAGCACGTTTTTTTCCGTCACGGCGGGCATGCTCTTCAACCTGCTGGCCCTGCTGCGGGCCGGCATGCTGCGCCGACGGGAGTTTCCGCCCTGGCGCTGGATCCGCTACGGTGCGGCCTATCTCATCCGGGTGGCCTGGCCGTCGGGGCTCATGCAGGTCGTCTGGCACACCGGCTACCTGGTGCTGTTCGCGGTGATCGGGGGGCTGCCGACCGGCAGCGTGGACGCCCTGGCCGGCATGTCCGCCGGCATGCGGGTGGAATCGCTGCTGTTCCTGCCGCCCACGGCCTTCAGCTTCACGGCCCAGATCCTGGTCGGCAACCTGCTCGGCGCCGGCATGCCCGAGGAAGCCAAGCGGACGGGCTACCGCATCGTCTTGCTCGGCGTGGTGTCGATCTCCCTGCTGGGGCTGCTCCTGTGGCCGCTTTTGCCCTGGGCGGCGGCCATCCTGTCGCCGGAGCCGGCGGTCCAGGCGCAAGCCGTGTCCTACCTGCGTTACAACGTCATGGCTATTCCCTTTACCGTCAGCAGTATTATTTTCATAGGCGCGTTAAACGGCGCCGGCGCGACGCTCTACACCATGGGCGTCTCCGGCTCCTCCATCTGGTTTGTCCGCCTGCCCCTGGCCTGGTATCTCAGCCACGAGATTCTGGGCCGCGCCGAAGGGGTCTGGCTGTCCATGTTCTGTTCGCAGGCCGTCCAGGCCGTCTTGTGTCTTGGCGTGTTCCAATTCGCCCGCTGGAGTCGGTTCGGCATGGGCGGCGCGCCGCAACCGAGGACGTGACATGCTGAAAGGATTCGAACCGATCACTCTGGCCCGCCGGGAGGACTATCTGCACCGCCTGGCCCAGTGTCCCCAGAAAACCGCGGACTACAGCTTCGGCAACCTCTGGGGCTGGGCCGACGAATACGGCCTGTGCTGGCGCTTCGGCGACCGCCACGTCTGGATCATGCAGACCAGGCCCCGGGAGGTCTACTGGGCCCCGGTCGGCCCCTGGGAGGAGGACTGGGCCACCTGTCCCACCCTGGGAAAGGGCGTCACCGTCACCCGGGTGCCCGAACGGCTGTGCCAAATCTGGAAGCGGGCCCTCAAGGATCGCATGCGCCTGCAAAAGGCCCGGGAACATTGGGAATACGTCTATTCCGTCCCGGAACTCCTGGAGCTGCGGGGCAACCGCTTTCACAAGAAAAAAAACCTGCTCAAGCAGTTCCTGCGCACCTATGACTACGAGTACAAGCCGCTGACCACCGAGTGCATGGAAGAGACCCTGGACATGCAGCGCCAGTGGTTTCCTGGCGCGATCCGGCCGAGGCCGGGCCGCTGGTGGCCGAAAACGCCGCCATCGTCCGCGTGCTCCAAAGCTGGGACCGCATCCCGGGCCTGTCCGGCGGCGCCATCCGCATCGGCGGCGAGATGGTCGCCTACACCGTGGCCGAGGAACTCACCCCGGACATGCTGGTCGTCCACTTCGAGAAGGGCCGCCCGGCTACAAGGGCATCTACCAGGCCATCAACCAGCTGTTCCTGGCCGACGCCGGCGCCGGTTACGACCTGGTCGACCGCGAGCAGGACCTGGGCGACGAGGGCCTGCGCCAGGCCAAGCTCTCCTACAATCCCGTCGGTTTTCTCAAAAAATGCACCGTCACCGTGGCGGCGCGGGAATAGACGGCACGGCCGTCCCCTGCCGACCCGGACTTGCCTTTCCCCGAAAATACCTGCACAAATCGTTGTCGAAGCTCACAAATCCTCAACGGAACGGACGGGATGAAGGAAATGGCAAAGCTCCGGGTCCTGGTAGTGGACGACTCCAAGGTCATGCGCGGCATCATCCGCAAGATGCTCGCGGCCAAGGGGACCGAGGTACTGGAGGCGGTGGACGGCAAGGACGCCCTGGGACTGCTGGCGTCCGAAACCGTCAGCTGCATCATTTCCGACTGGAACATGCCGCGCATGAAGGGCATCGACCTGCTGCGCCGGGTGCGCGGCGACAGCTCCCTGGCCGACACCCCGTTCATCATGCTGACGGCCGAATCCCTGTCCACCAACTTGGCCGAGGCCAACGCCGCCGGCGTCAGTGCCTATCTGACCAAGCCCTTCAACCGCCGAAACCCTGTGGCAGGTCGTGGCCAAGGCCCCTGGCCCAAAGCGGCCAGGCCGCC